>Ga0209537_1000217_pt1 | contig 67911 bp, 69 predicted proteins | sample BioPla4DNA1_FD_187698 | JGI IMG/M metagenome (GOLD analysis project Ga0209537, IMG submission 187698) | Biogas fermentation microbial communities from Germany - Plant 4 DNA1 (SPAdes) (version 2) | ecosystem: Engineered > Bioreactor > Anaerobic > Digestate | place: Bielefeld, North... | reverse complement strand
AAGTTGAATGTGAGGTTCTTTTAAACCTACAGTGTCTTGACGCGATCGTCTCTTTCCAATTCGTTGACAGCATCAAGTGATTATTGCTATAATTTGTGAAAATGTAAAAAGAAAGGTTTATCGTGCTTAAAATGAATAATATTAAACATAATTCCCACTCACTGTCCATCCAGAACGAGAGCTTTGCAACCCTGCTCCTGGGCAACGATATCAATTCGTATTCAATGGCACGGGCCTTCCACGAGCGCTACGGGATCCGCTCTACGGTATACGGAAAATACCCCACTAGCCCCTGTCACAATAGCCAGATTATAGACTATCATGCCTGCGAGCAAATTGATCTGCCGGAGTGCTTTATCGAAAAGGTGTGTCGTTTTGCCGAGCGCCATCGAGACAAGAAGGTACTGCTTATTGGATGCGGGGACAACTATATTAAATTATGCTGCGATTTTAAAGGACGCTACTTGGAAAATGTAATTGCTCCCTATCCTGGTCGAGAGTTGCTTTACCGGTTGTTTCACAAGGAACGCTTCTACCAGCTCTGCGAAGAGCATGCGCTCCCCTACCCGGCAACCTTTGTCTACCGCCGGGAGATGGGTGCAAATTTCACCCTGCCCTTTGAGCCCCCCTATATTCTCAAGCCCTCCAACCCCATCATGTATTGGCAGTATCCCTTTCCCGCTCAAAAAAAGGTATACCGGCTGGGGGACAGGGCCGCATTGGAGAAAGTCCTGGATCGAGTTTACGACTCCGGCTACATAGATTCCATGATCATTCAGGAATTCATTCCCGGCGACGATACCTGCATTCATGTTATGACCGGCTATTCCAACAAGGATGGACGGGTTGAGCTGATGGCGCTGGGGCACGTGCTCCTGGAAGAACATGCCCCGCGGGGGATTGGCAATCATGCCGTGATTATCAACGAGTACGACCAAGCGCTGTCATGCCAGTTAAAAGATTTTCTTGAAGCCATCTCCTTTACCGGATATTTCAATTTTGATCTCAAATACGATCAGCGGGACAACAAATTCAAGGTGCTTGAGCTCAATGCCCGCCAGGGAAGGAGCAATTACTACGTAACAGGCTCCGGTTACAACTTGGCCGAGTGCGTCGTCAACGATTATCTCTACAACAAGCAGGCTTCTTTAACCATCGTCAAGGAGAAATTCCTGTGGAGCGTTGTGCCTAAATATGTCATGTTCCGTTATATCCGGCCAAGGGCATACCGGGAAGAGATGAAAATGCTGCTGGAGGAAGGGAGATTCAACAATCCTCTTTTCTACAGCCCAGACATGAGTTTAAAGCGTCGCTTATCCTTGTTTAAGTCGCAGCTGGGCCATGTCTATAAATATCAAAAATACCTGGAGAACAAAAAAGAACAGGAATGGCCGCTGCAGGTCCGGCAAGGCGGCTTGATCCGGACCCAAAAAGAGGACATCTGAGGGGGAGGAAATAGGCTGGGATGCTGGGCGTAATTGGGGGGATGGGCCCCCAGGCCACCCTTCTTTTTTTTCAAGGTATAATTAATAAAACCGAAGCCACCTGCGACCAGGAACACCTCCCCATGATCATCCTTAACCACACCACCATGCCTGACCGAACGGAAGCCATTCTTACAGGCAATACAGGCAAATTGTTCGAGATGCTGCTCAAAGACGCCAAAACGCTGGAACAAAACGGCTGCACGGCCATAGCCATACCCTGCAACACCTCGCATTATTTCGTCGATGAACTCCAGAAGCACCTGCACATCCCCATCATTCACATGGTGCGGGAAACGGTGAATCATCTCGCCACAGCAAAACGCGGCATCAAAAAAGTAGCTGTCTTGGCTACGGACGGCACTATCCGGGCAGGCATCTACCAGCGGGAATGTGAAAAAAGAGGCATTGGGGTCTACCTCCCCTCCCCGGGGAAGCAGTCCCTGGTAATGGATATAATATACCGCGAGATAAAAAGGGGACGACCCGGGAGCTACTCCAAGTTCATGAAAATAGATGAGGAAATTAAAAACGCGGGCTGCGAAGGGGCTATCTTGGCTTGCACCGAGCTGTCCTGCTATGCCCGGCAAAAGCCGCTTCCCCAGTTTTACATCGACGCCATGGATGTGCTAATCGACAAAGTGCTTGCCTTTTTTAATAAAAGCAGGTAAAAGCCGGCACTGGGAGCAAGAAGAAGCCTTCATCCTTTGCCGTTTAAATGCCAGGGTAAAGAGGCATGATCGAAAGGGGCCGCCCTCAAGGAGGCGGCCCCTTTTTTGGCCCTGGCTTTATTCCTTCTCCTTCTCCGCCCTCGCCGCGGCGATGACCTGTTCGGCTACCTGCGGCGGCACCTCTTCGTAATGCGAGAAGGACATGGTAAAGAAGCCCCGCCCCTGGGTCATGGAGCGGAGATCGATGGAGTATTTAAACATCTCCGCCATGGGCACCTGGGCCCGGATTTTCTGCAGCGCCCCGGCCGAATCCACTCCCTGGATGCGCCCGCGGCGGCTGTTGAGGTCGCCCATGATGTCGCCCATGAAGGCTTCGGGAACGGTGACCTCCACGTTCATGATCGGCTCCAGCAGCACCGGCTTGGCCTGTTCCATCCCCTTGCGGAAAGCCATGGCCGCGGCAATCTTAAAGGCCATCTCGGAGGAGTCCACGGTATGGTAGGAGCCGTCCACCAGCTTAACCCCCACGTCAACCACGGGGTAGCCGGCGACAACGCCCTCTTCCATGGCCTCGCGGATACCCTTCTCCACCGCCGGCACATATTGCTTGGGCACCACGCCGCCGAAAATCTTGTCTTCAAACTGGAAGCCTTCTCCGGGCGGAAGCGGCTCCAGGTCGAGGAAAACGTGGCCGTACTGGCCGCGCCCACCGGTCTGCTTCTTGTGCTTGCCCTCGACCCTGGTCACGGTGCTGCGGATGGTCTCCTTGTAGGGCACCTTGGGTGTGGAGAGGTTGACCTCCACCCCAAATTTCTGGGCCAGCCGGCTGACGATGATCTCCAGGTGCAGCTCGCCTTGGCCGGAGATAACCATCTGGCGCGTCTCCGGGCGCCTCTCCAGGTGGAAGGTGGGATCCTCATCCAGGAATCGCGACAGGCCGCTGCTCACCTTCTCCTCGTCGCCCTTTGCTTTCGGCTCCACGGCAAAGGAGATGACCGGCTCAGGGAATCCTATGGGCAGGAATTGGAAGAGGCTGCCGCGGTCGCATAGCGTATCCCCGGTGGCCGTGTGCTGCAGCTTGGCCACGGCGGCAATGTCGCCGGCAACTACCTCCTCCATGGGGAGCTGGTTCTTGCCCCGCATGGAGAAAAGCTGGCCGATGCGTTCGCTCTTTTCCTTGTTGGCGTTGTAGACCTGCGAATCGGGGCGCAGGCTGCCAGAAAAAACGCGGAAATAGTTGATCCGGCCCACGTAGGGGTCGGCCAGGGTTTTAAATACCAGCGCCGCAAAGGGCTCCTCGGGAGAGGTTTTCCGCACTGTCTTCTCCCCGCTCTCCGGGAGAATTCCCTCTATCTCCCCTCGATCAAGCGGCGAAGGCATGTAGTTCTTGATAAAATCGAGGAGCGGCCCACTGCCGTAGTTCTTCGCGGCGGCGCCGCAGAGCACCGGGAAGATCTTGCGCTCCAAAATGCCGCGGCGCAACGCCTGGAGGATCTCCTCCCGCTCCAGGGTTTCGCCCTCCAAGTACTTGAGCAGGAGCTCGTCTTCCATCTCCGCCGCCGCCTCGATGAGCTTCTCCCGCATGGCGGCAGCCTTATCCCGCAAATCTTCCGGGATTTCCTGCACCTCCACCTTCTTGCCGTCGCCGGAGAAGAGAAGCGCCTTCTCATCAATGAGGTCGACTAAACCCTTGAACTGCTCCTCCTTCCCAATGGGCAACTGCACGGGAACCACCCTAGGCCCGAAATGCTCCTGCAGCTGGGCCAGGGCGCCCTCAAAATCGGCGTTTTCCCGGTCCAGCTTGTTCACCACCACCAGGCGGGGTAGATTGAAATCTTCAATGTATTGCCAGACCTTCTCGGTACCCACCTCCACCCCCGAGACGGCGCAGACCACTACGGCGGCGCTGTCGGCGGCGCGCAGCGCCCCCAGCAGGTCACCCACAAAGTCAAAGTAGCCGGGCGTATCCAGCAGGTTGACCTTCACCCCTTCCCACTCCAGGGGAGCCAGGGCCACGTTAATCGTCACCTGCCGCTTTATTTCGTCGGGGTCGTAATCGGTGGTGGTTGTGCCCGATTCAACGGTCCCGAGGCGGGTGATGGCCCCGCTGGTATACAGCAGGGCCTCCGCAAGAGAGGTCTTGCCGGCACCGCCGTGGGAAACCAGGGCAATGTTGCGGATTGCTTCGCTGGAATATTTTTTCATTTCGTCGCCTCCTCCAAGCTGCCGCGCAGCCGGTAACTTTATTTTCTATCGCCGCCGCGCGCGGCGGCAGGAACGCTCTCCAGGTTCACGGTACAATGCAACTGTTATTATAGCTTATTGCAGGGAAATTGAAAACTTTAACATGCCCCCTTTACGCGGGATAGACGATGACGTCTCCCTCGCGCCAGGCCAGGCTAGCGTCCACGATGGCCAGGCCCTTGCCGCCCCACGCCGCCTCCTTCGCCGGCGGCCGCTGCGCCTGCGGCGGTTCCACGTGGCGCGGCATCGGCGGAAGGAGCCCGCGCCGCCTTTTAAAGAAATTCAAAGCCACGCTGGGAAAAAGCACGTAGGAGAGGAGGTCTTCCTCCCCGGTGATATATCCCGCCGCTTCTTGCCTGGCGCCGGGAAGCTGCGGGGGGATAAGGTCAGCGGGTCTTACTTCAACGGGCTTCTCCTCCCCCAGCACCTTTTGCAGGAGTTCGGGGTGGATCTCTCCCGGCGGCCGCCCGTAGAGCCCGCGCAGGTAATTCTTCAGCTCGGCGGAGACCACCTTGTATCGCTCCCCCAGGAGCACGTTGGCCACCGCCTGCGCGCCCACGATCTGGCTGCTGGGGGTAACCAGCGGGGGGTAGCCCAGGTCGGCCCGCACGCGGGGAACCTCTTCCAGCACCTGCGGCAAAAGGTGCAGCGCACCCTGCTCCTCCAGCTGCGCCGCCAGGTTGGAGATCATGCCTCCGGGAACCTGGTACCTGAGGACGGCGGTATCCACGTCCGCGGCCGCTACAATGGGGACATCGAAGCGGGCGCGGACCTTTTTAAAATGCTCGCTCACCCCGGCAAGAAGCTGCAGATCCAGCCCCGTATCGTAGGGCGTTCCCTGCAGGGCGGCCACCATGGCCTCCGTGGGAGGCTGGCTTGCTCCCAGGGCAAGGGCGGCGCAGGCGGTATCGACAACGTCGGCCCCCGCCTCGATCCCCTTCAGGTAAGTCATGGAGGCCATGCCGCTGGTGTAGTGGCAGTGAAGCTGCACCGGCAACCCCACCTCTTCCTTCAGCCGCCGCACCAGCGCGTAGGAATGGGCCGGCAGAAGCAGGCCGGCCATGTCCTTGATGCAAAGCGAATCCGCGCCCATCTCCTTGAATGTCCTGGCCAGGCGGACAAAGTAGTCCAGGTTGTGCCGCGGGCTGATGGTATAGCAGAGCGCCGCCTGCACATGGGCCCCCTCGTCCTTGGCCGAAACCATGGCCGTCTCCATGTTGCGGGGATCATTAAGCGCATCAAAGATGCGGATGATATCGATGCCGTGGGCGACAGCCCGCTTGATAAACTCCTGCACCACGTCGTCGGCGTAGTGGCGGTAGCCGACCAGGTTCTGGCCGCGCAGGAGCATCTGCAGCTTGGTGCGGCGGAAACTGCGCCGCAGGCGGCGCAGCCTCTCCCAGGGGTCTTCGTCGAGGAAGCGCAGGCAGACGTCAAAAGTGGCGCCACCCCAGACCTCCACGGAGTGGTAGCCGATCTCATCCATCAGCTCGGCCGCCGGGAGCATATCCTCCAGGCGCATGCGCGTGGCCAGAAGAGATTGATGGGCGTCGCGCAGGGTAGTATCGGTGATGCCAATTCTTTTTGCCTCTATTGATTACACCCCCGCAAGCGGTGCGGCTTAGCCCTGGGCATAGCGGGACGCGGCCTCGCCGATGCGCCGCCCCCAGGCCAGAGCTTCCGTGAGGGCGGCGCCGGGCATCAGGGCGGCGCCATGGAGCCCCCCCGCCGACTCCCCCACGGCATAGAGCCCTGGCACCGGCTCGTCTGCGCGCAGCACATTTCCCGCTTCATTAACCGCGATGCCGCCGAGGCAGTAGGCGGCAGCTGCCTTTACGGGACAGCCGTAGAAGTAACCCTGGGGGCGGCTGAAGCGGCGGTAGAGCTGGGGGAGATCAATACCGTATGCCTCCAGGAAGGCGCCAAGGCCGGGATAGCGGGGCCAGTTCGGCTCCGCTCCCGCTTCCAGGTTCGCCTCAGCCACAAGCAGGTAGCCCGTGCCCGCCTCGCTCTGCAAAACGGCGGAAGCCAGCTCCGCCTCAGCCTGCGGCAGGAAGGAATAAATCTCTTTGTCCACGATGAGTAAAGTGCCGGGCGGCGGATCTGCCTCTACCCACTTTTGCCCCTCTTCGACGGCGAGGGTATAGGAAAATAGGTTTTCCTGAACCAGGTCCAGCCCGGCGGCACGGGCCAGCCTTACGCTGTCGCCCTCTCCACGGCCGCGCCAGGAGGCAACAGGCCGGCCCGGGGCGAGCTTCTCCATGCGCTCCCCGTCGCCAAGGTAGCCGCCGTCGGCAAGGACAACGGCCGGCGCGTAAGCGGTATGCTTAAGGCCGTGGCTATCGGCCAGCTTTATGCCCGCCGCCTGCCCCGCCTTGCCAAAAAGCAGCTCTTCCACCTGGACACCCTCGAGGATGCGGACGCCTTCATCCAGGGCCTTGTTGTAAAGGCGCTCCCAGGCCTGATCGCAGGAGAGGTTTTCCGGCAGGTATAGAAAGCCTCCTGCGGGGATCACTTTCAAGCCCGTTTCCCGGGAGAGCCAGGCCAGGCTCTCATCGGCGCGGCGGGCGAGAAGGCGATAATGCCACTCTTTGCCCTCGCTGCCTCCGTAGTGGCGCAGCGCCCCCTCCAGGGCAGCCGCATTCCCCTCTTCGCCCGTGCCGAGGATGCCGTCGCGCCACATCCAGCGCTCATCGGGCCGCTCGCGGAAGCAGAGAATGACCGAGGCACCGTGGCGCGCCGCCTCCAGAGCGGTGGTAAGCCCGGCTATGCCGCCGCCCAGGACGATGACATCGCCATTCAGGGGCAGGATTTCCGCCTCGTCCAATCCTGCGTCGGGGCTGCAGCTGCAAAGGAGCAGAAGCGGCAAGGCCGCAAGAAAAATCAAAGCGCCGCTCCTGGCAGACACCGCCTACGCCTTCCTCTCCTTGGGCAGTCCAATTAAATCCACCACCCTATCGCCTTCCTCGAGGCGTATTAGGGTGACGCCCCGTGCATAGCGGCTCATCAGGGAAACCCCTTCCGCCTTCTGGCGGATGACCAGCCCCTTAGCGGTGACAATGATAAAGTCCTCCTCCTTCTCGTCCATGACGATAAAGCCGGTGAGAGGCCCGCTGTCCTTGGTTATTTTCATGCCCACGATGCCCTTGCCCCCGCGGCGCTGGCTGCGGAAGTCATCGGCGGCCACCCGCTTACCGTAACCGCCTGACGAAGCCAAGAGCAGGATCTGGCCCGGCCGGATCAGGCCGGCTCCCACCACCCGGTGCGTCGGCTGCAGCGCCACCGCCTTTACGCCGCGCGCCGTACGCCCCATGGGGCGTACTTCCTCTTCATGAAAGCGGATAAAATAGCCCTCGTCCGTCCCGATGATGATCTCCTCGCTGCCATCGGTAAGCTCCACCGAGATGAGTTCGTCCTCCGGGGCCAGGGACAGCGCGATGAGCCCCGTTTTCCGGGTGTTACGGAACTCATGCAGCGGCGTCTTCTTGATGTAGCCCAGGGCGGTCACCATGAGCAGGTATTTGCCTTCATGGTAGCCGCTGACGGGCAGGGTGGCCGTAATATACTCCCCCTTCTCCATGGGCAGCAGGTTTACCAGGGCCGTTCCTCTCGACTGGCGGCTTGATTCGGGAATCTCGTAAATGTTGAGGAGGTAGACCTTGCCCCGGTTGTTGAAAAGAAGGAGCTTGTCGTGGGTGGAGGCGAAGTAGCACTGCTCCACGGCATCGCCCTGCCGGGTCTGCATCCCCACCACCCCCCGGCCGCCCCGCTTCTGGCGCCGGTAAGTTGACGCCGGCAGGCGCTTGATGTAGCCGCGGTCGGTGATGGTGATGACCACGTCTTCTTCCATGATGAGATCGGTGATATTAAACTCATCCACCACCGCCTCCACGATCTGGGTGCGGCGCTCGTCAGCATGCTTCTCCTTAATCTCCTGGAGTTCGTCGCGGATGATGGCCAGGACCAGGCTTTCATCGGCCAGCACCCGCCGCCAGTAGGCGATCTTCTCCGTGAGCTCGCGATGCTCTTCTTCAAGCTTGGATTGCTCCAGCTGGGTCAGCCGCTGCAGCCGGAGGTCGAGAATGGCCTGGGCCTGCTTCTCCGTAATGCCCAGAAGCTCCATCAAGCCGCTGCGGGCCGTGGGCACATCGGGGGAGCGGCGGATGAGGGCGATGACTTCATCGAGCCTGGAGAGGGCGATACGCAGCCCTTCAACAATGTGCAGCCTGTCCTCGGCACGGGCCAGGTCAAAGCGGGTCCGCCGGACGATGACCTCCTTCTGGTGATCCAGGTAGTAGGAGAGCATCTCCTTGAGGTTTAAAACCTTCGGCTCCCCATTAACCAGGGCCAGCATGATGATGCCGTAGGTCTGCTGCAGCGGCGTATACTGGTAAAGCTGGTTCATGATCAGCTGGGGATCGTACTCTGAGCGCAGCTCCAGCACAATGCGCACCCCTGAATGGTCGGATTCGTCTCGCAGGTCGCTAATCCCCTCTATTTTTTTCTCCTTCACCAGCTCGGCTATTTTCTCCACCAGCCGGGCCTTGTTCTGCTGGTAGGGCAGATCGCTGATGACCAGGTGCCTCTTTCCCTTGTCGGTCTTGTCCAGGTGCACCCGCCCTCTGATGCGGATGATGCCCCGCCCGGTGCGGTAGGCCTCCCTGATGCCCTCGGTGCCCACCACGAGCCCTCCCGTGGGGAAATCGGGCCCCTTGACCAGCCGGCAGAGCTCGTCAATGGAAACATGGGGGTTCTCGATGAGCCGGTGCAGGGCGTCAATGAGCTCCCCCAGGTTGTGCGGCGGGATGTTGGTGGCCATGCCCACGGCAATCCCCGAGGACCCATTGGCGAGCAGGTTGGGAAAGCGCGAGGGAAGCACTGCCGGCTCGAGCAGGCTTTCGTCGAAGTTGGGCCTGAAATCAACCGTCTCCTTATGCAGATCGGCCAGGAGTTCCATGGCCAGCGGCGAAAGGCGGGCTTCGGTGTAGCGCATCGCCGCGGCCGCGTCGCCGTCCAGCGAGCCGAAGTTGCCGTGCCCGTCCACGAGGGGGTAGCGGGTGTTAAAATCCTGGGCCAGCCGGACCATGGTGTCATAGAGGGCCACGTCCCCGTGGGGGTGGTACTTGCCGAGCACTTCGCCCACAATGCGCGCCGATTTACGGTAGGGCTTATCCGGTGTCGACCCCATCTCCAGCATGGCGTAGAGGATGCGCCGGTGCACCGGCTTGAGCCCGTCGCGCACGTCGGGCAGCGCGCGGCTGACGATGACGCTCATGGCGTAGTCAAGAAAGGAACTTTTTACCTCTTCATGGATGCTCACAGGAATGATGCGGGATTTCTCGTCCATGTGACTCTTGTTTCCTCCGCGTAATAAAAGATAAGCTTAGCGCCGTGACCCCCTCTTCCCCCGGCTTTTCTTGTCCATCCTCTTTGTTTTTTGCTTCAGCAGGCGATCCAGCTCTTCTTTCTGATCCGGGGCCACGGCCCAGCTTTCGATAATTTCCCTGCGCCCCGTCCTGATGTGGAACTGAAGCAACGCTCCCCTCCAGCGGTAGAAGCGGATCTGCTCCCAGGTCCAGAACCAGCGGGGCGAGGAGATGCCCCCTTCCCGCAGGGCCGGGCGCTCCAGCTGGCGGGCTGTAAAAACGACCGCCAGGAGAGGATAGAAGGCGATGCGGCTCCAGTAGAGCCAGCGGCCCTCCCCGGCGGCTCCGGCGGCCGTCGCAATTTCATGAAGCTTCCTCAGGTCCGACCAGAGGAAGAGGGCGCAGATAAGGCAGACCAGGGCCGCCGACAGCAGCAGCTCCAGGTTGGCCCTGCTGAAAAGAATCCGCCTTACCTTAAGCACCACCCTCCCCGTCCTGCGGCGGCGGTAGAGCAGGTAGCCGGCGGTTAGGGCCGCCAGGAGAATGTAGGGAAGGGCCAGGTAAAACATGGTCTGCACTCCATATTCACCGGAAGCGTCCGGCCTGCCGCGGCTTCGTACTCCAGCGCATCTTCAGGCCGCAGCCGGCAAAATCATATGTCCAGGTTGCGCACGGCGGAGGCATTCTCTTCAATGAAGCGCCGCCGCGGCTCCACCTTGTCTCCCATGAGTACGCTGAAAATTTCATCCGCCAACCGGGCATCGTCGAGCTCCACACGCCTGATAATGCGCGTCTCGGGATTCATGGTCGTCTCCCAGAGCTGCTCCGGGTTCATCTCGCCAAGACCCTTGTAGCGCTGCACCTGGATCCCCTCGCGGCCCCATTCTTCAAGCAGCTGCTCCAGCTCATCGTCCCCGTAAAGGTAGCGCTCTTTTTTGCCCTTCTGCACCTTGTACAGCGGCGGCTGGGCGATGTAAACAAAGCCACTCTCAATGAGCTCCCGCAGGTAGCGGTAGAAAAAGGTGAGCAGGAGCACGCGGATATGCGAGCCGTCCACGTCGGCGTCGGTCATGATCACAATTTTCTGATAGCGGGCCTTGGTAATGTCAAAATCATCGCCGATTCCCGTGCCGATAGCCGTAATAATGGTGCGAATCTCCTCGTTGCTCAGGATGCGATCCAGCCGCGCTTTTTCCACGTTGAGAATTTTGCCGCGCAGGGGGAGAATGGCCTGGACGCGCCTGTCCCGCCCCTGCTTGGCCGATCCGCCCGCAGAGTCGCCCTCTACCAGGAAAAGCTCGCATTCCCCGGGGTCCTTGCTGCTGCAGTCAGCCAGCTTGCCGGGAAGGCTGGTAAACTCCAGGGCATTTTTGCGGCGAGTCAGCTCGCGAGCCTTGCGGGCTGCCTCGCGGGCCCGCGCCGCCCGCATGGCTTTCTCCACAATCTTGCGCGCGGTGGTGGGATTCTCCTCCAGGAAAATCTCCATCCCCTCGTAGCAGACTGTATCCACGAGGCTGCGAACCTCGGGGTTGCCCAGCTTTGTCTTCGTTTGGCCTTCAAACTGCGGATCATGCAGCTTTACATTCAGGACAGCAGTGAGCCCTTCGCGGACATCGTCCCCGGTCAAATTGCTTTCATTATCTTTAAGCAGCCCCTTCTTGCGGGCGTAATCGTTGATCAGGCGGGTTAAGGCAGACTTGAAGCCCTGCTCATGGGCGCCGCCTTCCCGGGTATGGATGTTGTTGGCATAAGTGAGGATCATTTCGTTGTAGCTGTTCTGGTACTGCAGCGAAATCTCGATAAAATGGCTGTTAACCTCGCGGCAGATATAAATGGGTTTCTTCGGCAGAACCTCCTTGTCCCGGTTGAGATAGGACACAAACTGGTTGATCCCGCCTTCATAGTGAAACCTTTCCGTATATTCGCTGCGCTGATCCTGGAAAACAATCCTGACGCCGCGGTTTAAAAAGGCAAGTTCCCGAAGCCGCCGGATGAGGATATCGTTGTCAAACTCGATCTCCCTGAAAATGAGGGGATCAGGACGAAAGGTAATCTTGGTGCCGGTCTTTGCCGCCTTTCCCTTCACCTTTAAATCGGATACCTTCTCCCCCCGCTCGAAGCGCTGCCAGTAGACCTTCCCGCCGCGGGAAACTTCCACCTCCAGCCACTCTGAAAGGGCGTTGACCACCGATATGCCCACGCCGTGCAGCCCGCCGGCGACTTTATAGATCTTATGGTCAAACTTGCCCCCGGAATGAAGGGTGGTCAGGACTACTTCCACGGCCGGCCGCTTCTGCTCCGGATGGTTCTCCACGGGAATGCCGCGGCCGTCATCGCTCACGGTAACGCTGTTATCCCGATGCACCAGCACCTTAATATTCCTGCATCCATAGGGCACTTCATCGATGCTGTTGTCCACGGCCTCAAATACCAGGTGATGCAAGCCGGCGCTGCCGGTGGAGCCGATGTACATGGCCGGCCGGCGGCGGATGGCCTCCATACCTTCAAGAATTTGTATTTGAGCCGCGCCGTATTCCTGCTCTTCATAGCTCGACATCTGTGCCGTCATTTCATACCTCCGTTATTTAACCATAACAGCACCATTATATCATCTACTCCGGCAGGTTTAAAGCAACGCTCTTTCTCCGGGCTAGCGTCGATGGAACGAGGGGCGAGAGAAGCACTTCGCTGCTGGTGACGATAAAGGACTTGTGCTTCTTCTGCTTGAGGTGGCGGTAGAAATCCTTGATCCTGGCAGATTCCAAGAACTGCTTGTTGATAGGGTTGTTCATGAGCTTCAAATCAAAAATGCCGATGATATCCTTGTAAAAAACGATGCGCGAATTGCCAATATGCAAAAACATATTTTTCCTCCTGCTAAAGAGTGTTTAAACTTGCCCCCTACTGCACCACTAAGGCCCTTTCTTCTCATCCCAGCCAACCTGGAAAAAGATGTCCCTGACCAAATCTTCCCCCACATGGCGGTTTAATTTTTCAATTAATTGCGGCTTCAGCAAGGTGAGATGGTAGGCCCAGGTGGAATCCCTTACCAGGACCCGGAGCACGTTCCTCTGCACATACCAGGCCCTGGCCACCGCAGCAATCTCTTTGCCCACAATCTCATCCCACTCCTCTATTATAAGGCATTGCTGATAGCGGCGCCACATTTTCCGCTGGCGCAGCATCTGCTCAATAATCTGCCCCAGCTCAACCAATCTTAATCTTTCCTCCCTGGACAGTATAAAAGGCGGCCCCCTCCGTGCGGTAGCTTTTAAAATCCGGCAGGGGCACGGCGGTGGTAATAAAGGCCTGATCTTCTCTCTCGCTTAAAAACTGGAAGAGGTGGCGACGCCGGGTCTCGTCAAACTCGGAAAAAACGTCATCCAGCAAGAGAATGGCTTTTTCTTCTCCGGTGCGGTTAAAGAGATCCGCCTCCCCCATTTTCAAGGCCAGCACGGCGCTGCGCTGCTGCCCCTGGGAGCCAAACCTGCGCACGTCCAGGCCGTTGATTAAAAAGAAAAAGTCATCGAGATGGGGCCCTACCAGGGTAGCCCCTTTGCGCAGCTCCGCGGCGCGCCCCTGGGAAAGCTGCTCTTTAAAGGAACTTTCCATTAAATCTAAATCCCTACCCCCGCCAAGGTCAATGGAGGAGTGATAGACGAGGGAAAACTCCTCCGCGCCTCCAGTGAGGCGGGCAAAATGACCCTGGGCCAGGCGTTCCAGATCTTCGAGCAGCTGTAAACGCTCCCGGACAATCCAGCTCCCTGCTTTTGCCATCGCCTGCTCCCATGGCTCTATGAGGGAATGATGGGGAAGCGGGCCGCCCCGGTGTTCCTTGAGAATCTGGTTGCGCTGCCGCAGGGCGCGGTAGTAATCGCGCAGCCTACTGTAATACAGGGGCCTCAGGCGAGAGGCTTCCAGGTCGAGAAAGCGGCGGCGCACGGAAGGCCCTTCCTTGATCAGGGAAAGATCGTCCGGAGAGAAGATGACCACCGGGTGCTTCTGCAGGTATACGCTTCGCGCATGCAATTTCCCGTTTAGCTTGATTTGCAGCTGGCGCGGCTGGCGGTAGCCCACCTCGGCCAGGAAGCGGCCCTCGCGAAGCACAAAAGCGCCCTGGAGATAAAAATAGTCGCAGCCCAGGCGCACCATTTCCCCTTCGCGAAGCGTGCGAAAGGAGCGCGATGTGGCCAGACAGTATATCGCTTCAAGCAAGCTGGTTTTCCCCTGGGCATTGCCGCCGCTGATGATGTTTATGCCCGGATTAAAGGATATCTCCTGGCGGACGTAGTTCCGAAAATTGATCAGGCACAGCGAGGCCAGGTACACGTCGCTACCCGTTTGCTAATCCATTTTGATAGGCAGAACGAGATAAAGGTAGCTCTCATCCTCCGGCAGGCGGAACACGATGGGCCCGTTCTTGCCGTTAAATTCCACGATGAGAGTCTCCGCCGGGGCAGCCCTGAGAATATCCATGATAAAGCGGGAATTGACATAAAGGTCAACCTCTTCGCCTTCGCCTTCGATGGAAAGCTCCTCCTCCATCCTCCCCACCTGCGAAGATACGCGGACCTTCATGGCATCACGGCCCACGAAGAGGTTTATAGCATAGTTGGGCGCCTCGGCCAGGAGAGCCGCCCGCACCACGCTCTTCTCCATCTCGCTTCGGTTTAAGGAGATCCTTGTGGAGAAGCGCTGGGGAATGACGGAGCTGATATCGGGATATTTTTCATTGAGCAAAGCAGCGGCAAAATAAACCGAGCCCAGGTCAAAGGCCATTTTTTTACCGTCGGTATAGAGCAATACTTTATCTTCGCTCTGATCGAGGATTCTTAACAATTCCCGCAGCGCTTTCGCCGGCACAAGGCAGCGCCGGGGAGTAAAATTCCATCCGGCAGCGGAGACATTTTTCACCACCAGGCGATATGTATCCGAGCAGATCAAGCTCAGGCGATCTTCCTTGAATTCAAATAGAACGCCGTTGAATGCCGGTCGCGACTCCTCGGTAGAGGCGGCAAAGATGACCATCTTCAAAATCTGGCTGAACTCAGCCGGATCCAGGGACATGGTTTCACCCTCTGCAGGCGCCAGTTTCTCCACCGCCGGGAAGTCTGCCGGATCGGCGCCGAAGAGGTTGTACCTGGTTCTACCGCCGGTGAGATTTACCTGGTAATTTTCCGGGTCCACGTCCAGGCTGATCTCGGTAGAAGGCATCAGGCGAACGATCTCCGTAATCTGGGGAGGCAGCAGCGCCTTGCCGGAATATTCCCCCTCATAGGGCAGGATGACCTTGATTTGAAGCTCCATGTTGGTGGCGGAAAGGGTGATGGACTGCGAAGAGCTTTCAAAGTGGATGTTTTTAAGGGGCAGCAGTGGCGATTGCCTGCTCAATGCTTTTTCTACAATTTCAAGGGAGCGGCTCAGGATTTCCTTGGAAAGAATGATGGACATAAACTAGCACCGCCTTTATAAAGAAGTTTTAACAGGTTAAATTCTAGGAAGGTATATATAGAGATACGTAAGAGCAGTAAGGCCTGTTGATTCTGTGTAAAAACGGTCCCAGCCCTGGTGGGCAGAGGCTGCTTGTTCCCTCCTGCTGTGGACAAGCTCTTAAAATCACGGGAATTGCGTTTAATTTTGGCCGTCGTGTCCGGCTTGTCCACAGATTGCTCAAAGGTTGTTCACAAGCTCATTTTTGATTAACTCCACTTTCATTTTTTCCTCACTGTTTTCCTGCATGAGGGCCTCGATTTTTCTGATGGCATGCAAAACGGTGGTATGATCCCTTCCTCCAAATTCTTCGCCGATTTGGGGCAGGGAAAGATCGGTCAGCTCGCGGGAGAGGTACATGGCCACCTGGCGGGCAAAGGCAATTTCACGGGTTCTTCTTTTGCCCAGGAGATCGCCGGCAGAAAGATGAAAGTGGTCGGCGGTATATTTTATGATTTGATCCAATGAAATCTGCCTTTTTTTAGTGAAGAGAATGTTTTTCAGGGCTTCGTCGGTCAATTCAAGGGTTATTTTCGAATCGAGCAGGGAAGCGTAGGCCACAATCCTGATCAGGGCTCCTTCAAGCTCGCGGATATTGTTTTCAATTTTTGAGGCGATGTAGTGCAGGACCTCGTCGGGAATTTCCAGCCCTTCCATGAGGGATTTTTTCTTTAAGATGGCAATCCTCGTTTCCAGGTCCGGGGGCTGGATATCGGTGATCAGGCCCCATTCAAAGCGGGAGCGGAGGCGGTCTTCCAGGGTGGGAATCTCTTTAGGCGGCCGGTCACTGGAGACCACAATCTGGCGGTTGAGGTTGTGGAGGGTGTTGAAAGTGTGAAAGAATTCCTCCTGGGTCTGCTCTTTGCCGGCCAGAAATTGAATGTCATCGATGAGCAAAACATAAATGTTGCGGTATTTCTGGCGGAATTCCGCCGTTTTGTTGTCCCGTATGGCGTTGATAAAATCATTGGTAAACTTTTCCGAAGAGCAGTAAAGGATGTTGTCCATGCCATGGTGGTTTAAGATATACTGGCCGATGGCATGCAAAAGGTGGGTTTTCCCCAGGCCGACTCCTCCATAAATGAAAAAGGGATTATAGGCTTTGGAAGGCGATTCCGCTACCGCCAGGGAGGCGGCGTGAGAGAGGCGGTTGCAGGGGCCAACGACAAAGCTGTCAAAGGTATAGCGGGGATTGAACATGGAGGCGGCCTTGGCGGAGCCGTTCATGTTTTTAACCTCTACCGGCACCTCTTCGCTCAAATCAGCCTGGGATTCATTCAGGTCGACGAAGTCCGAGGAAACCACAAAGTCTACGTCATAGTGGTCCGAGGTGATGTGGTTGATTTTTTTTACAATAATGTCCTTGTACCTGCTTTGAATCCACTCCCGGGTGAAATCGTTGGGTACGGCCACGATAAGCTGGCGATCTTTCAGCGAAACCGGGCGGGTAGAAGCAAACCAGGTTTCGAAGCTGGGTTTGCTGACCTCTTTGCTTATCTCAGCAAGGATTAATGACCAGAGCTTGGAAAGATTTACGGGCAAAACCACAACCTCCCTGCTGATACTCAAGAAGGAGCGACGAAGTTATACACAATGAGGCTATCTTTTCAACAACTGGCTGTGGATAAGTCGGCGCTGCTTCGTTCTATGCTATAATGACAAGGGCAAGTTATATATTAGCAAATCTGTTTCACCCCTGCAAACTCCGGAAAGGAGCGCGAGGGTTGCAAAAGGGCGGATAAAGAGCGGTTATCTTGACATTGTTAAATTTTTTAAGGTATACTTTTTTATACTCCTGAGCAGAAAAGGAAGAAAGTGAAGATTATGAAAAGGACCTTTCAGCCCAAATGCATCAGAAGGAAAAGAAAGCACGGTTTCCTGAGGAGGATGAGCACCGCTGCCGGCCGCGCGGTAATTAGAAGAAGGCGGCTGCGCGGTCGCAAAAGGCTGACCGCTTAAACAGGGAATGAAGCGTTTAAAAAAAAACTGGGAATACAGGCGGGTCTACCGGCGTGGCCGGGCCCTGCCTTCCAGGAACGTGGTGCTTTACGTCTGCCCCAGCGGGAGTGAAGAAATCCGCGTCGGCTTCTCCATCAGCAAAAAGGTAGGCAAAAGCGTTCAGCGAAACCGCGTAAAGAGGATATACCGGGAAGCCTTTCGCGAGATTTCTCCTCTTCTCAGGCCGGGGTATGACTTTGTCATCATCGCCAGGAAATCCGCCGTAGAGGTTACTTTTAACCAGGCGCGCGAGGAGCTGCTGCGACTGTGTGGAAAGCAGGGTTTGTTGATGAGGTAAGGCGGCTGCGCCCGGCAGAGCGGGCCTGCCTCTTTTTGATAAGAGCCTATCAGAAGTACCTGTCGCCCTTAAAGCCCCGCTGCTGCAGGTTTTACCCTTCATGCTCCCAGTATTGCTACGAGGCCATAGAGAAATATGGCTTGCTGCAGGGCGGCTGGAGAGGGCTGCGCCGGCTCATGAAATGCCACCCCTTTCACCCCGGCGGATATGATCCGGTCAAGTAAAGCGGGAAAAGCGGTCTAGGAGGAAAAAAATGACAGAAGCAATCGCCCGTTTTTTTAGCCAAATTCTGAGTGTCATCTATGGCGTGATCCCCAATTTTGGCGTGGCCATAATCATTCTTACAGCCCTGCTGAGGCTGGTTACATATCCACTGAATCAGAAGCAGCTTGAATCCAACAGGAAGATGCAGGAGCTCAACCCAGAGATCCAGCGGATCAGGCAGAAATACAAGCATGACCGGGAGAAGCAGAACCAGGCCGTGTTTGAATTCATGCAAAAAAACAATATCAATCCCATGGCCGGCTGCTTGCCGCTGCTTATCCAGTTGCCCATACTCTGGGGTATTTTCCGCATGCTCCGGGATACAGGAACCTTTCTCTCCGAGTCCATCAATACCTTTTTAATTCCCTCCCTTGAATTTGTCGACCTGGCTCTATCGCCAAACGAATTTCAGGGGGATCTTCTCCAGCAGATCATTTATTATCTCTTCCCGCTGCTCTCTGGAGCAAGCACGTACATCTATCAAAAGATCTCCATGACCGATCCCAATCAGAAGATGATGATGTACATGATGCCGGCAATATTTGTCCTCATTAGCTTCTCTTTCCCGGCCGGGCTGATCATCTACTGGATTACGTACAACCTTTTGACCATGGGGCAGCACTACCTCTTTATCAGCAGGGAGAAGAAAAAAGAGGAAAAAACGGCCCGGGCGGAAGCCGGCAAATCAGGAAAAGGGAAAAAAGGAGATAGGGGAGAGAAATGAACGCTGTTGAAACAACAGGACGCACCGTAGAGGAAGCTCTGGAGAAGGCGCTCTCCCTTCTCGGAATAAGAAGGGACAATGCCGAGGTAGAGGTGATTAGCGAGCCGACTCATGGATTTTTCAGCTTTATCGGTCCGCGGACGGCCCATATAAGAGTAAAGCCGCGCTACGAGCCGGCCGGCTACCTGAAAGCATTTCTAGAAGAAATTGTAAATGATTGCGGCGTGAGGGCCAAGATAACGACGGAGGAAGATGAGGACAGGATTTGCGCCTCTATAAGCGGTGAAAAAGTGGGATTTCTCATTGGGCGCCGGGGGAAAACTTTGAATGAGCTGCAGTACCTGTGCAACACCATCCTGCGCCGCCAGTTTAGCGGTTTTAAAAAAATGGTCATTATCGACGTGGAGAATTACCGCTCCCGCCGCGAGCGCACGCTGGTAAGGCTAGCCAGGAGCGTTGCCCGGCGCGTTCGCCTGGAAGGGCGGGAGCAGGTCCTGGAACCGATGACGCCTCAGGAGAGGCGCATTATTCACCTGGCCCTGCAGGATTTTGACGGTGTGGTCACCTACAGCCGGGGGGAAGAACCAAACCGCAAGGTGGTCATAGCGCCGCGCTAGCAGAAGACGAGACGGACCGCTCCTCCCCGGGGGAGCGGTTTTTTCTTTGAGGAGGTTGGCCTTGAGCGACTTTGATACCATCGCCGCTATAAGCACTCCCATTGGGGAAGGGGGCATCGGCATCGTTCGCATTAGCGGCCCGGAGGCCTTCGCCATAGGGAAGAAGGTGTTTACTCCGCGGCGGCAGGAGGGCCCCGGATACCCCCGCTCCCACTACCTCTATTACGGGCACGTGCTGTCAGCAGAAGGTGAAGTGATTGACGAAGTGCTGGCCGCTTTTATGAAGGCGCCGCGCACCTATACCCGCGAGGACATCGTGGAGATAAACTGCCACAGCGGCGTCCTGACGCTGCGCAAGGTCCTTAACCGGGTGCTGGAGGCGGGGGCCCGCCTGGCCCAGCCCGGTGAATTTACCCGGCGGGCCTTTCTAAACGGGCGCATTGATCTCAGCCAAGCGGAAAGCATCATGCGCATTATCCGGGCCCGCTCGGAAGAGGCCTTGAGAATTGGGCTTTCCAACCTGCAGGGCCGCCTTTCCCGGGAAATAGGGACAATCCGGGAAAAAATACTGACCGCTCTATCCCGCATCGAGGCGCGGCTGGACTTCCCCGAGGATGTGGACGATGAGCTGGACCTGGAGAGGGAGGTGAAGCCGGAGCTGGCGGAGGTTGCAGCCATGCTTTCACGCCTGGCTGCAGGAGCAGGTCGCGGCCACGCGCTCCAGGAAGGCATATACACGGCCATCATCGGCAAGCCCAATGCCGGCAAATCGTCCCTGCTCAATGCCCTGCTCAGGGAGGAGAGGGCTATCGTCCATGAGATTCCTGGTACCACGCGCGATCTTCTGGAGGGCTATCTTACTGTCAAAGGCTACCCGCTCTGCCTGGCCGATACCGCCGGCATTCACCGCACCGACGATCCCGTAGAGCAGAAAGGAATCGCCAGGGCCAAGGCTGCCGTGGAGAGGGCCCGTCTCCTCATCCTGGTCCTGGACGGCTCGACGGGCTGGAGCCGGGAAGATGAAGAAGTGGCGGAGCTCATTCGCCCGGGACAGGCGGTGGTGATTGTCATCAACAAGATTGACCTGCCGCAGCGGCTTAAGCCGGAGGAAGTCAGAGCTCGCTTGCCTGGCCACCCGGTGGTGTGCACCTCCGCCGTCCATAATCTGGGCCTTGATCAGCTGGAGGAGGCCATCGGCAGCCTGCTGGATGAGAAACTGGGCGGCAGAGAGGCCGAAAGCCCAGCCATGGTCAGCCTGAGACATGCCGGGATTGTGCAAGAAGCGCTGGCGCTTGTCCAGAGCGTGCTGGAGGCGCTATCGCGTCAGCCCCTGGAGCTGCTCAGCATGGATTTGAAGGAAGCCTGGCTGAAGCTGGGTGAAATTACCGGAGAGACGGTGAGCGAGGAGCTGCTGGATCGCATTTTCAGCGAGTTCTGTATTGGCAAGTGAGAGCGGGATGGTGAAAAATGAGCAAGGCAGGGGGCGGCGATGCTCTTTTGGTTAAAGTCATGGACGCTCTGGGCCTGGACCTTGACGGCGGCCAGGTGCAGCAGCTCTTAAGCTACGTCCGCCTTCTCCAGGAGGGCCTGAAGCAGCAGCGGCTGGTGGGAGATGAAAGCAGCTCCGCCCTCATAGGAAAGCACCTTTACGATTCTCTTTACCCCCTCACAGTGTGGCAGATGCCGCCGGGCCGCCTGCTGGATCTGGGCACAGGGGCGGGCCTGCCGGGAATTCCCCTAAAAATCTGCCTCCCCGGGCAGGAACTCTACTTAATGGATGCCAGCCAAAAAAAGATAAATTTTTTAAGGAAGGTGGTCCGGGAGCTGGCGCTGGCAAAGGTCTTTTTTCTGCCCGGCAGGGCGGAGGATTGGGGCCGCGATCCCGGCTGCCGCGAGCAGTTCCACTGCGTCGTCAGCCGGGCCGTGGCCCGGGCGCCGATACTGGTGGAGCTAGGCCTGCCCCTGGTGCAACTGGGAGGCTTTTTGCTTCTCTATAAGGGGAGCCGGGGGCCCCAGGAGATGGAGGCGGCCGCTCCGGCCCTGCAGCTCTGCGGCGGTCGGCTGGAGAAAAGCTGGCGCTACCGCCTTCTTACAGGTGAAGAGCGAACTCTTTTCCTGGTAAGAAAAGTATCTCCCACGCCGGAAGCCTATCCCAGGCGTGCCGGCTTGCCCTCGAAAAGGCCGCTTGTCGGTTAATTAATTTCTCTTGTTGAAGGAATGTCCCCGTCATTGTCTAATTGTTTCCATAGGCATGAAGGAGGCGGGTGATTGGATGAACAGCAACCGGCTGGGAGACTTTCCCCTCCTGGAAATAGAACCGGGCAAGGAGAAAGTCATCCAGGTGCGCATTGACCAGCTTCAGCCGAATCCCTACCAGCCGCGTAAAAACTTCCCGGAAGATAAAATTGGCGAGCTGATGCAGTCCATCAAGACCTACGGGCTGCTGCATCCCATAATCGTGCGCCGCCAGGGGCGGGCTTACCAGATCGTCGCCGGCGAGCGCAGGGTCCTGGCCTGCCGTAGACTGGGCTGGAAGAGCATACCGGCAATTGTGAAGGACCTCTCCGACAGCGCCGTGGCGGCCATGGCGCTCATTGAAAACCTGCAGCGGGAGGATCTCAACTACCTGGACGAAGCCGCCGGCTATGCCAAGCTCATTGAGACCTTTAATCTAACCCAGGAGGTCCTGGCGCAGCGGCTGGGGAAAAGCCAGTCCACCATTGCCAACAAGATGAGGCTGCTCCGGCTGCCCGAAGAGGTAAAGGAGCTGCTCATTAAGGAGCAGCTTACGGAGAGGCATGCGCGGGCCCTGTTAAAGTTGAGCTCAGTAGAGCAGCAGAAGAAGATGGTTGCGGAAATCATCCAGCGGAAGCTGACGGTAAGCGATACGGAGAAGAGAATCGAGCAGATGCTGGCGCGGGAGAAGGCGGAGAAGCCGAGGCGGCGCCGCAGGGGCGTGGTGGGAGATATGCGCATCTTTTTAAACACCCTTCGCCAGGCCATAAAGGTCATTGAAGAAGCGGGCTTGCATCCCGAGGTGGAAGAGAAGGTGGAACCCCATTATATCGAGGTAAGGGTGCGCATTTTTAGAGAAAACACTTCCGGGAACTAAAGATCTAGGCAAAGGGAGAGGGAACATGGCACGTATCATAGCCATCGCCAATCAAAAAGGCGGTGTGGGGAAGACGACAACGGCGGTAAACTTAAGCGCCGCACTGGCGCGGCTGGGCGAGAAAGTTCTGCTGCTCGATATCGACCCCCAGGGCAATGCCACCAGCGGCATCGGCTTATCCAAAAAGGAGATCAAAGCCTGCATCTACGATGCCCTGATTAACGGCATCCCCCTGGAGAGGGTCGTGGTCCCCTCCCGGTGGGAGAACCTCTATGTCGTGCCGGCCACCATCCAGCTGGCTGGGGCGGAGATTGAACTGGTTCCCACGGTGTCGCGTGAAGTTAAGCTGAAAGAAGCCCTGGCCCCGATCAAGAATGACTATTCCATAATCTTAATTGACTGTCCTCCCTCCCTGGGCCTGCTGACGATCAACGCCTTGACTGCCGCCAGCGGCGTGTTGATCCCCATCCAGTGCGAATACTACGCCCTGGAGGGGCTGGGGCAGTTGATGAATACCATAAACCTGGTGCGCCGCCACCTCAACGAGGAGTTGCAGATAGAAGGCGTTCTCCTGACCATGTACGATCCCCGCACCAACCTTTCAGAGCAGGTAGCCGAAGAGGTGCGGGAATATTTTAAGGAGAAGGTTTACCGCACCATTATTCCCAGGAATGTGCGCCTAAGCGAGGCGCCAAGCCATGGCCTGCACATTCTGGAATACGATCCCCGCAGCAAAGGGGCGGAGGTTTACCTCTCCCTGGCTGAAGAGGTGAGAAATAGATGAGCGAAAAGAGGAGGCTGGGCCGGGGCCTGGGCGCCCTTATCGAGGAGGCGCTTGCCGGGACGGCCGAGGTAACGGAAATTCCCCTGAAAGAAATCAAGCCCAACCCCTTCCAGCCGCGGGTAAACTTTGATTCCGCCAAGATGGAGGAACTGATGAATTCCATAAGGGAGCACGGCGTGGTGCAAGCGGTGGTGGTCTCTCCGGCTCCAGAGGGCGGATACTACGTGGTGGCCGGCGAGCGGCGCTGCCGTGCCGCCAGGATGGCCGGCCTGACCACCATCCCGGCGCTGGTTCGGGAATTTAAAGAAAAGGAAATGCTCGAGATAGCCCTCATTGAAAACCTGCAGCGCGAGGACCTGAATCCCATTGAAGAGGCGGCGGCCTATCGCAGGCTCATGGAAGAATTTAATTTTACCCAGGAGGAGTTGGGGAAGCGCCTGGGGAAGAGCCGCTCCGCCATTGCCAACACCGTCCGCCTGCTCTCGCTGCCTCCCAAGGTCCAGAAGGCCCTCATCAGTGGCGAGCTAAGCCCTGGGCAAGCCCGCCCCCTGCTGGCGCTGCCGGACCCTGCCGCCCAGGAAGCCCTGGCCAGGCGGATCATCGAAGGGAAACTCACCGCCCGGGAGGCGGAGCGGCTGGCAGGCAGCGCGGCCGGAGTGAAGAGAAAAGGAGCGGCGCATCGCCGTGAGGAAGCTGACGACCCCCTGCTGCGAGAACTGCAGGCAGCGCTGCAGCGCCGCCTGGGAACCAGGGTGAAAATTTCCCGCCGCAGCGAAGGCGGCACCATCGAAATTTACTTTTACGGGGCAGAAGACCTGGAGCGCCTTGTAGAGCTCATCATGCCCGAGGGAATCAGCTAGCTCAGGTTTCACGTGAAACAAGGGAAGCTCTTCTTTCTTTCGCTACGTTTCACGTGAAAATTTTTTTCTAAAAAGGAGAATCCGATTTTAAGTCGAAGTTAACATTGTTAATTTTATTTAATAAAAAATGGGCAAGAGGTGCAAAGGGGCCATGCCGTCCTGGGAACTAATGGGAGAGTGGTTGGAGCAAAATGCCGGCATTTTGTGGCTGGCGATGGGAGGAGTTGTGCTCATCTGCATCGCCCTGGCCGCAGCATCGCTGGCCCTGGGATTGGCCCTTAAGAAGCGCTATTACAAGTTCATGATGGGGCTTGACGGACTCGACCTGGAAGGCCTGCTCAGCCGCCATGGCGAGCTCATCGAGGAGGGGCAGCGGTGGCAGCAGCAGGCGGTGCAGCGCCTGGATGAAATTGAGAAAAAGCTCCAGCTGGCGGTGGCCGGCGTGGGCATGGTTCGCTACAACGCGTTCCAGGATACCGGCAGTGACTTGAGCTTCTCCATGGCCCTGCTGGATCGCAACCTGGACGGGGTCATTGTCACCAGCCTTTATGGGCGGGAAGAATGCCGGAGCTACGGCAAAATTGTCAAAAAGGGACAGCCCTTGCATTATCTTAGCGAAGAAGAGAAGCAGGCCCTCGAGGAGGCCAAGCGGCGGGTGGAAGAGGGCAAAGCGAGACGGCGGAAGCGCTAGCTTCCTGTGGAGGCGGGCAGAAAATGCAGAAGCGAAAGCGCTACTTCACCATCATGATCGTGCCTCATTCAGAGGAGGCCACGTACAGCTTTCGGCTGCCCCTGTTTGTGGGCCAGCTTATCGTCGCCCTGATAGCGGCAGGGATGGTTGCTTTTTTCGTTCTCGCCTATGTCTATCGCAACGCCCTTCAGGATGCCGAGGAGTTGCGCATCCTGCGGCAGGCCAACCAGGCCCAGCAAGATGAGATTAATGCCTTTGCCGATCTCACCCAGCAAATGCTCCAGCGGATTGAAGAAATGGAAGAGATCCTGGGGGAGGTTGCTGGGAAGGTAGGCCTGGAACAGCAGAAGGCGCAAGGCGAGAGCGCCGGCTCCCGAAGCGGCATTTCCGCGGAAGGGATGCGCTTTTACGCCTCCCGCTCCGACCATGACCGGGTCCTGGAGCGCGTGGCGGTCAATCTCTCTTTTTTGCAGAGCGTGGTTCCCGAGAAGGCGGAAACCCTGGAAATGCTGAGGGGTGAAGTGGACGAGTACCTCCGGCGCCTGGCGGCGACTCCCTCCATTTGGCCTACGCGGGGCCGCGTCACCTCGGGCTTCGGCATGCGCCGCGATCCCTTCGGCAGGGGAAGCAAGTTTCACCACGGCATCGATATTGCCGGGGCGTACGGCACGCCGGTCTATGCCACGGCCAGCGGGCAGGTTATCAACGCTTCTTACCGCGGCGGCTTCGGCAACCTGGTCATCATCAGGCACGGCTACGGCTTTGAAACGTACTACGCCCACCTCTCCGGCTTTGCCGTTTCTACCGGTCAGTGGGTCAAGCGGGGCCAGGTCATCGGCTATATGGGGCGGAGCGGTACGGCCACGGGGCCGCACCTGCATTATGAGGTTCATGTCAACGGGGTGGCGGTTAATCCCTATCGCTACTTGAATTAACTGGCAAAGGAGGCCGCAAAAATGATCAGGAAAACCCCTCTGGAAACACCTCCAGACAAGGTGAACGCGGTCATTGGGAAGGATACATATTTCAAGGGTTCAATCAAGGCAAAGGGGCTTATCCGCATTGACGGGGAGATGGAGGGTGAAATCGACACCCAGGGCGATGTGATCATCGGCGAAGAAGGCAGGGTGAAGCTGGATTTGAAGGCCCGCCACGTGGCCATTGCCGGAAGATTCGAGGGCAATATTGAAGCGCTGGGGAAGCTGGAAATCAGAAGCAGCGGCATCGTGGTGGGAAGCGTTAAAACCAACGGCCTGATCGTTGACGATGGGGCCATTTTTTCCGGGAACATGGATGTGAGATGTGAAGGGAAAGGAGCAGCCGCTGAAGGGGCTGTCGAAAAAAGAGGCTGCGCCGGAGGCGCCCCCAAACAAGGCCTAGCCGGGCTCAGCCCCGGCTAAGGGCGAGTTGCAGCCCGCGGGCGATAACCGCGGCGATTTCAAATACGTGAAACAGCCGCGTGCTTTGCAGGACCATTTGTTCCATGAAGCCGCCGAGATTGACAATGCCGCTTAGATAGATATGGCCTATCGGCGGCAGTTTTTTGTTTACTCCGGCCCCGGGTTTGAGAGGACCCTTGCCCACTTCAATTAGCCCCACGCTGCCTGGTTTGCCCAGCGAGGCGTCTACGGCAATCACCAGCGGCTGGTTGAGCTCTTTTTTCAGGCGCTGGGCATACTGCTCCAGGTTTAAGGCATGCACGGGCTGGGCCAGCGTCCCCCAGACCGAGGTCCGGGGGATGGGAAGCTGTTTCAGGTAGGCGCCGACCAGCGGTCCCAGCGCATCTCCCGTAGAGCGGTCCGAGCCGATGCAGAGGACCAGGCGATGCCGATCGCGCTCCGGCAGGGCGGACATCAAGATGGTGATGGCCCCGGCAATTTTTTCCTCGGCCTTGTGATCCTTATAATATACGCGCAGTACCGTCCCGCTTTTCAGCTTCTCTGGGCAGAGAGGCGTAGCCAGCATATCCGCCATGGGTGCGTCCCCTTAAGCCTATGATACCTTAGTTATATTAAAATAGCTTTTTAAATATGTATGAGAGAAGCTGGTTACGTTATACGTTAAAGGAAGATGAATAAAGCTGTGCACTGGCTGGATTTGGCCGTGGCCGGCCTGATCATGTGGGGAGGGGTAAAAGGCTACCATGCAGGCTGGAGAAAAGCCTGCTTCAGCCTGGGCGGCCTTCTATTGGCCGCCGCGGCCGCCTTCCTGGCGCGGGCGGACCTGAGGCTTTTCTGGGCCCGGCATTATCCGGTGGAGGAGGCCCTGGCAGAAATGGTCAACTTGCGCCTGGCCCTGCCCGTGGGCGGCGGGGCGCGGCTGGAGCTGCCCGCTTTTTTATGGGAGGCGCTAAGCGCCGGGGCGGCTGCAGCCTCGGCCGGCAACGCGCAACTGCTGGCGCAGCTGCTGGTAGGGCTGATGGCAAGCACTGCCGCCTTCCTGGCCGGCTTCTGCCTCTGGCACGGTTTTTTCCATCTTGGCGGCCTCCTCCTTTCGGGAAAAGAGAGCGGGCGCCTGAGCGGGCCGGCCCGGTGGGGGGGCGCCCTGCTGGGAGCGGCCAGGCAGTGCTGCTGCGCCGCCCTGCTCCTTGGCACAGCCGCTCCCCTGGCCTGGCTCTGGGGGATCCCTTCCGAGCTGCTGCAGCTGGAAAAGACCCGCCTGGCTTACTGGGCCTGGCGGCTCTTTGCCTCCCTGGGCAGCAGCTTTTAAAGGCTGCGGCAGGAATTGGGGGGAGGAAGAAGAACTATATTCCTTTGCAGTTAATCCTAAGGCTTTTAAAAAGCGAGGGAGAAAAATGCTCATCGTCTTGTTGGGTCCTCCGGGTGCCGGCAAGGGCACCCAGGCGGAGCGGCTGGTGAAGCAGCTTCATCTGGCCTACATCGCTACAGGGGACATCCTCCGTGCCGCGGTAAAGAGCGGGACTGCCCTGGGGCAGAAGGCAAAGGAGTACATGGAGCGGGGGCAGCTGGTTCCCGATGAAATTGTGGTGGAGATAGTACGGGAGCGGCTGGCCGATGCCGACTGCGCTGCAGGCGCCATCCTGGACGGCTTTCCCCGGACGGTGGCGCAGGCCGACGCCCTGGACAAGGTTTTGAGGGATATGGGCAAAAAGGTGGACCGGGTTATATACATCGAGGTGGAGGAAGAGGAGCTGCTGAGCCGCCTCACCGGGCGCCGGGTCTGCCGTGATTGTGCCGCTACATATCACATTAAATTCAATCCTCCCCGGGTGCGCAACGTCTGCGACCAGTGCGGCGGGGAGCTCTACCAGAGAGAGGACGACTCCCTGACCACGGTGCAGGAGCGTCTGCAGGTTTACCGCGAGCAGACGGCGCCGCTTATCGATTATTACAGGAAGCAGGGCGTACTGGAAGTAATCGACGGCAACCGGGAAATGGAAGAGGTTTATGCCGACATCCTCGCCGCCATTGAAAAGGGGTCTGACTAGTGGACAGCTACCGCGTGGGGCAGATTGTGCAGATGAAAAAAGACCATCCCTGCGGCGCCAACCGCTGGAAAATCATCCGCATAGGGATGGATTTTCGCATCAAATGCCTCCACTGCGGGCGCAGTGTCCTGCTGCCGCGCTCCCGCTTTGAGCGGCGGGTAAAGAAAATCCTGGCTGAAGCCGGCGATGATAGTTAAGGAGGAGTAAAGTTGTCCTGGAGCTGCGGGATTGTGGGCCTGCCCAATGCCGGCAAATCCACGCTGTTCAAGGCGCTGACGGCAGTGGACGTGGCCATCGACAGCTATCCCTTCACCACCATTGATCCCAACGTGGCCGTGGTGCCTCTGAAAGACAGCCGCCTGGAAGCGCTGGCGGAGCTTTGCGCCTCTCAGAAGGTGACCCCGCCGGCCATACGCGTTGTCGACGTGGCCGGCCTGGTAAAGGGCGCCAGCCGGGGAGAGGGGCTGGGGAACCGCTTCCTGGGAGAGCTGTGCACGGTGGACCTGCTTATACACGTGGTGGCCGGCTATGACTACCCCTATGCTCCGGGAAACGGCCCCGCCTCCCGGGCGGCCATTGTCAACCTGGAGCTCATCCTGGCCGACCTGGAAACAGTGGGGCGGCGCAAGGAGAAGATCCAGCCCCAGCTGAAAAGCGGCAGCCGGGAAGCGGCCAGGGAGAAGCTTTTCCTCGAACGCCTGGAAAACCACCTGCAGGGTGGGCTTCCGGCCCGCCTGCTGCCCCTGGAGGAGGGCGAGAGGGCCTTCCTGGAGCAGCTCTTTCTCCTCACTTCGAAAAAGGTGCTCTACGTTTTCAACGGGGCGGAAAACGGCGTTGCGGCCAAGCCGCCTCCGGAGCTCATGGAAATGGCCCGGGCCGAGGAGAGCCCCCTCATCTCTCTCTGCGCACGGCTGGAGGCGGAAATTGGCGAGCTTCCCGCCGAGGAGAGGGTGCCCTTCCTGCAGGAGTACGGCCTGGAGGAGCCGCAGACGGATAAGCTGCTGCGGGAATGCCGGCGGCTTCTCGATCTCATCGCCTTCTACACGGTGAAAGGTGAGGAAGCCCGCGCCTGGCTTGTGCCCAGGGGGACTACAGCCCTGGGTGCAGCGGGAAAGGTGCATACGGACATGGCCCGCGGCTTCATCAACGCCGAGGTCATCACCTGGGATCGCCTGCTTGAAGCCGGCGGCCTGGCGGCGGCCCGCGAAGCGGGGGCCGTGCGCACCGAGGGGCGCGACTACATTGTTGCCGACGGCGAGGTGCTCTACTTCCGCTTCCGGGGCTAGCGGCGGCGAAAAAGGCTTGCCCCCCCTCTTTTTATGTGCTATGATCTTTCTACCCTGCTCCGTTTACCGGGGCCGTTAGACCAGAGGGAGGTGAACCGCGAGTGGCCGCTTACGAATCCATGTTCATACTTCAGCCCGAGTTGGAAAGCGAAGCTGAGGCAGAAGTGCTTGACAACCTCCAGGCCCTTTTTCAAAAGCTCGGAGGAGAAGTCCGCAAAATCGACGACTGGGGCAAGAAAAAGCTGGCCTACGAGATCAACAAGTTTTCCGAGGGACACTACTACGTCATCCAGTTTTCAGGCCCCCCCAATATCATCCCCGAACTGGAGCACTTCTTCCGGGTGAACGACGCGGTGATCCGTTTCATCATCGTACGGGAGGACGAGTAGGCTCAAATTTCAAAAAGGTGGTGCAGGGGATGCTTAACGTGGTGGTGCTGGTGGGCCGCCTTGCCCAAGATCCCGAGCTCCGCTATACTCCAGGCAACGGCACGGCGGTGGCCACCTTTGACCTGGCCGTGGAACGCCCCTTTGCCAACAGGCAGGGGGAGAGAGAGGCTGACTTCATCAGAATCGTCACCTGGGGCAAGCTGGCGGAGAACTGCGCCAATTACCTCCAGAAAGGGAGCCTGGCGGCGGTGATGGGGCGCCTGCAGATCCGCTCCTACGACGACCGGGAGGGGATCCGGCGAAAGGTGGCCGAAGTGGTGGCCCGGGATGTGCGGTTCCTGCCGCGGGCGCGCGTTGAAGGTAGCGAGATCGAGAGTGATAGCGATTTCTTCCCCGGCGACGACATGGCCGTTAGCGAAGACGACATTCCCTTTTAGCGTTTAAGGAGGCTGGTTAGGTGAGGCAGGAAAAAGGCCGCAGGGGCAAAAAGAAAATCTGCAGCTTCTGCGTGGACAAGATCGAGCAAGTGGATTACAAGCAGTATGAAAGGCTGAAGCGCTTTATTACCGAGCGGGGCAAGATCCTGCCGCGGCGCATCTCGGGCAACTGCGCCCGGCATCAGCGGCAGCTGACTCGGGCCATAAAGCGGGCGCGGATCATGGCCTTGCTCCCCTTTACTTCCGAGTAAGGCCAAAGATCAGGTCCGCCGAGAAAACGGTGCTGGAGGCTTATGCTGACGGCGCCGTTTTTTAGCTTTTCCGGGGAGCAGGAGGCGGCCGCGTGGGACGAGAAGTATTAATTCGCGGCGGCAGCCGGCAATCTCTGAAAGTGTGAAGGAGTGGAGACGATGAAGGTAATTCTCCTGGAAGATGTCGCCGGACTGGGCAAGAAAGGCGAAGTGAAAGACGTGGCCCCGGGCTACGCCCGCAATCTCCTCATACCCAGGGGGTTGGCCGAGGAGGCCACGCCCGGCCGGCTGCGGGAGAGGGAGCACCGGGAACGCGTCCAGGAGCAGAAGAACAGGCGCCTGGAAGCGGAGAGCCGGGCCCAGGCCCAGCTTCTGGAGCAGCGGGTGCTGCATTTCCGGGCCGCGGCCGGGGAAGGCGGGCGCCTTTTTGGCTCGGTCAATGCCGCCGACATCGCCGAGGAGCTGAAACGGCAAGGCTTTGACGTGGACAAGAAAAAAATTCTCCTCGAGGAGCCCATCAAGGCCACCGGCCGCTATGAGGTCACGGTAAAGCTCTTTCCCGGGGTGAAGGCCACGATTGTGGTAGAGGTGTCGGGAGAGAGCTAGGAGGTGCGCCATGAGCCCGGAACAGTACAAACCGCAGCACCAGAAGCGCCTGAGCGCCCTGCTCGAGCAGGTCAACAGGATTTACGGCACCGAGAAGATGGTGTTAAAGGCGGGAAAGTTGGGTGCGCTCTCTCTGCTGCGCTCCCGCGATCCCTCCCGGCAGCTGCTGGGCCTGCAGCGGCTGCTGCTGGAAAACCCCACCTTAAGCGATCTTCCCACGGCGGAGCGCTTTCCGCAGGTCTTTGCCGAATTGGAAGAGGCGCTGGCCGGCTTGATGGCCCGCCGCTCCCTGGAAGAATCGCTGGAGCAAAAAATCAGGGAGCGGCTGGAGAAGCAGCACGACGAGCTGCTCATGGAGATCAAGCGTGAGGTGCTCCGGGAATGGGGCGGGGTGGAAAATCCGCAAACATTGAAGAAGTATGCCCAGACGGAGAAAATGTTTGCCCGGCAGCTTGCCCGCACCGCCCAGGAGATGCTCCGCCCCACGGCGCTGGAGGAGATTGTGGGCCAGGAGGAAGCCGTCGCCGCCCTCATCTCCAAGCTGGCCTCGCCCTACCCGCCGCACATTATTCTCTACGGCCCCCCGGGAGTGGGCAAAACTACCGCGGCGCGCCTGGCCCTGAAAAGCGTCCAGAAAATGCCGGGCACCGTCTTTGCGGATGATGCTCCTTTCGTCGAGGTCGACGGGGCCACCCTGCGCTGGGATCCTCGCGACATCGCCGATCCCCTCATCGGCTCGGTGCACGATCCCATTTACCAGGGGGCACGCCGCAGCCTTGCCGAGGGGGGAATCCCCGAACCCAAGCTGGGCCTGGTGACGCAGGCCCACGGGGGGATCCTGTTTATTGACGAGATCGGCGAGATGGATGTGGCGCTGCAAAACAGGCTGCTCAAGGTCCTGGAGGACAAGCGGGTCTTCTTTGAATCGGCCTATTACGATCCCACCGACGCCCAGGTTCCCAAGTACATCCGCCTCCTCTTTGAGCGGGGCGCGCCGGCTGATTTCGTGCTCATTGGGGCGACAACCCGCCCCCCCGAGGCCATCTCCCCGGCGCTCCGCTCGCGCTGCTCCGCGGTATACTTCGAGCCGCTCACGCCCCTGGAGATAGAGGAGATCGTCCGCCGTGCCGCCGCCAGGCTCGGCATCGACATCGACGCGGAGGCGGCACGGCTGGTGAGCCGCTACACCTGCGAGGGGCGCTGCGCCGTCAACCTGCTCATCGATGCCTATGGGCGCGCCCTTTACGAGCGGCAGCGGCGGGGCGGGAGCCGGAAGAAGCTCCGTATCGACGCCGCGCTGATGGAGAAGGTCCTCATCAGCAGCCGCCTGCTCCCGCTAAGCCCCGCCGCGGCAAAGCCCAGGGCCGAAATTGGACGGGCCCTCGCCCTTGGTGTATGCGGTTTTACCGGGGTGGTGCTGGAGATCGAGGCGCTGGCCTTGCCGGCATCCACTCCGGGACGGGGGAGCCTGCGCTTCAACGAGGCGGCGGGGTCCATGGCCCGCGATTCGGTCTTTGTGGCGGCATCGCTGCTGCGCAAGGTCTCCGGGGTGGATCTGAACGATTACGACCTGCATCTTAACGTGGTCGGCGGGGGCAACATTGACGGCCCCTCCGCCGGGGCGGCCATCTTCCTGGCCATATACAGCGCCGTGCATGGCCTGCCCCTGCGGCAGGACTGTGCCGTAACGGGAGAGATATCGCTGCGGGGGCAGCTCAAGGCTGTGGGCGGGATTACGGAGAAGATTTACGGGGCCCGTCTCTGCGGCCTCCGGAAGGTGGTCATCCCCCTGGAGAACGGCTTTAGCCAGGCCAGCCGCTTCCCGGATATGGAGATTGCTGCCGTATCCCACATTGAAGGCCTGCTCTCTCATTTTATTTGCCGCGAAGACGAAGGAGCGTGAAGCCATGGCTCTTATGGTGGATAAGCTTCCTCCCCAGAGCATTGAAGCGGAACAGTCCGTTCTCGGCTCCATGATCATAGAAAGAGAGGCCATCTTTGTGGCCATGGAGCTGCTGCGCGAAGAGGATTTCTACCGCACGGCTCACCGGAAGATCTTCGAAGCCATCGTGGCCCTGACAGAACGGGGAGAGCCGGTGGACCTGGTGACCCTGGCGGAGGAGCTGCAGCGCCGCCATGCCCTGGAAGAGGCGGGGGGGATGGCTTACTTAAGCACCCTTGCCAGCGCCGTCCCCACGGCGGCAAACGTGCGTTATTATGCCCTTATCGTCCGCGAGAAGTCCATCCTGCGCTCCCTGATCCGCGCGTCCACGAACATCATCACCCAGTGCTACGAAGGGCCCGACGACGTGGAGGAATTTCTCGACTATGCCGAGCAGCAGATCTTTGAAATAGGCAAGCAGGGCAAGCAGCAGGGCTTTGTCCCGCTGAAAGAGGTGCTCAAAGAGACCTTCGACCGCATTGAGAGGCTTTTTGACGATAAAAAGGGGGTTACCGGCCTCTCCACCGGTTTTGACGACCTTAACGCCATCTGCTCCGGCCTGCAGCCCTCTGACCTCATCATCATCGCCGCCCGGCCCAGCATGGGGAAGACCACGCTGGCGCTGAACATGGCCCATCACATTGCCGTCAGGGAGAAGAAGCCGGTGGCTTTCTTCAGCCTGGAGATGTCCCGCGACCAGCTAGCCCAGCGCCTGCTCTGCGCCGAGGCGAAGATCGATGCGCACAAGCTGCGCCGCGGCTTTCTCTCCCAGGAGGAGTGGCAGAAGCTCACCCGGGCCGTGGGACCCTTGAGCGAATCGCCGCTGTACATAGATGATTCCGCCTCCTTGTCGGTGATGGAGCTGCGCGCCAAGGCCCGCCGCCTGAAGGCGGAGAAGGGGCTGGAAGCGGTTTTTGTCGACTACCTGCAGCTCATGCGCGGCTACAGCCGGGCGGAGAGCCGGCAGCAGGAGCTCTCGGAGATATCGCGCTCCTTGAAAGCGCTGGCCAAGGAGCTCTCCATACCGGTAATTGCCCTCTCGCAGCTCAGCCGCGCCGTGGAAAGAAGAGAAAACCGGCGCCCCATTCTAAGTGACCTCATGGAATCGGGAGGCATCGAGGCCAACGCGGACATGGTGCTCTTTATTTACCGGGAATCCTATTACAACAGGGATACGGAGAAAGGAAACATTACGGAGATCATCGTGGCCAAGCAGCGCAACGGCCCCGTGGGGACGATTGAGCTCGATTTCCAAGACCGCTACAACCGCTTTGTCAACATCATCCGCCCCGAGGCGGTGGGAGCGGAGGTGGAAGGGTGATCCGGTCAAAACACTATGACGTGATCATTGTGGGTGCCGGGCCGGCGGGCATCTTTGCCGCGCTGGAGCTCTGCCGGCAGAGCAAGGCCCGCGTCCTGCTCCTGGAGAAGGGGGCGGCGCTGGACAAGCGCCGCTGCGCCACCCAGGGAGAATACGGCCGCTGCCTGCGCTGCCGCCCCTGTGCCATTACCTGCGGCTGGGGGGGCGCCGGAGCCTTCAGCGACGGCAAGCTCACCCTCTCCACTGAATTTGGCGGCTTCCTCAACGAGTACCTCGACCCTCCCCAACTGGAGCAGCTGATCCGCTACGTGGACGGGATTTACCTTACCGCCGGGGCCAAGGATGTTCTTTTCGGCACCGATAGAGAGGTGGTCAATGAGCTGCAGCGGCAGGCCGCCGCGGCGGGCCTCCACCTCATCCCGGCCCGCATCAGGCACCTGGGCACGGAAAACTGCTACCGCGTCCTGGAAGAGTTCCACCACCAGCTGGAGAAGGAGATGGACATTGCCACGGGAACGGAGGTGGCCTCCATCGTCGCCGCCGGCGGCAGGGTGGCCGGCGTGGAGCTGGCTTCGGGCGAGCGGATCGGGGCCGATTTTGTTATCTGCGGCCCCGGAAGGGCCGGGGCGGAGTGGATGCAGGGCGAGGCCGTGCGCCTGGGCCTGGCGGGCACCAACAACCCGGTGGATATCGGGCTGCGCGTGGAGGTGCCGGCGGTGCTGCTGGAGCCCCTCACGGAGAAGGTTTACGAACCCAAGCTGATCTACTTTTCCCCCTCCTTTGACGACCGCGTGCGCACCTTCTGCATGAACCCCTACGGCATTGTGGTGACGGAAAACAACAACGGCCTGGTGACGGTGAACGGCCACAGCTACGCGGAGAAGAGAAGCGACAACACCAACTTTGCCCTGCTGGTGAGCAAGACCTTTACGGAACCCTTTGATGAACCCATTCGCTACGGCAAGTATATTGCCAGCCTGGCCAACATGCTGGGCGACGGGGTCATCGTGCAGCGCCTCGGCGATCTCCAGATGGGGCGCCGCTCCACGGCGGAGCGGATCCGCCGCGGCCTGGTTCAGCCCACCCTCGCCGAGGCCACCCCCGGCGACCTGAGCCTCGTTCTTCCCTACCGCCATCTCCTCTCCATCATGGAGATGCTGGAGGCGCTGGACAAACTTGCCCCCGGCGTAAACTCTCCCCATACCCTCCTCTACGGGGTAGAAGTCAAATTTTATTCCTTCCGCCTGCGCCTGACCCGCCACCTGGAGACCGGACTGGCTAACCTTTTTGCCGTCGGCGACGGCGCCGGCGTGACCAGGGGGCTGATCCAGGCCTCCGTCTCGGGAGTAGTTGCCGCGCGGGAGATCCTGCGCCGCCTGCAGCAGCCCGCTGTATAAAAGGCCGCCGGCCGGGCAAATATAGGCAGGCAGGGCTTTTTATCCATAGGGGGGTCTCTTTTTCCTTTAGAGGCAGGAAATTTTAAATTTCCGGCGAAAATTATTAAGGCATTTTAATAATTTTAAAGGAATGCCTGAAGCAGCTGGGCCTGCCTGGCTCTAAAGGAGGTTGTGCATGAGGCCCTTGAATTTCCGGCTGTGGCCGGCGGCGCTGGGGAAAAAGCTGCGGCGTGCCTACCGCTACAGCGAGCTGCGCAAGCTGCAGCTGTGGCTCAAGGGGAAAACCCTGCACTGGGCCCTTTACCTGGCGTTCTCTTTCCTTCTCACCGGCGGCTTGCTGGGGTTCCACTTCTACCTCTCGCAGTTCTTTTACGTGGTCAGCATAGATGGGCGCGAGGTAGGGTTGGTGCGCGATGCCGGGGAGATCGAGCAATATCTGGTTGAATTAAATCTTCGCTGCAGCGCTCTCTACGACATGGCTGTAGAACCGGAACAGGAAATTGTCTTGCTCCGCGAATATCGCTTCGACGGCAAAGCAGATGCCGAAGCCGTCAAGGAGGCGCTGCGGCAGCAGATTACCCTGAAAACGGAAGCGGTCATGCTCACGGTGAACCAGGTCCCCGCGGTGCCGTTGAGATCGGCAACGGAGATTTCCGCGGTTGTTGACCTGCTGAGCAGTGTATTTACCAGGCAGGATGGAGGAGCCAAGCTGCTCGAGGTAAAGCTGGTTGAGGAGATTGGGGGGATACCCTGCAGTGTTTCTCCCGATGCGGTCTGCTCGCCGGAGGAGGCGGCGGAACTGCTCCTCTGCGCCGCCGATCTCGGGAGAAGCCGGCTGCAACTAGCCAGCCGGCAGGGCGAGCTGTTGCGCGAAGCCGCTGCCGCCCTCCCGGCCATCCACGTGCGCACCGTGGAAGAGGTTAAAGCAGTAGAGACCATACCCTATGACAAGAGCTACGTATACAACGACAAGATGTGGTACGCGCAGAGCCACGTGCTCATACCCGGGAAGGCGGGGAAGAAGGAGGTAACCTACCACGTCACCCGTGAAAACGGGAAGGAAATCTCCCGCAAGATTGTGGGCGAAAGGATCCTGGAGGAGCCGGTGACGCAGGTTATTGAAAAAGGGACTTCTCGCGCTCCCGCCATCGGCACAGGGCGCTTCCTCTGGCCGGTGACGGGCGGCTTTGTCACCTCCGGCTACCGCACTGCGCAGAGGCCGGACCACATCGGCATTGACATTTACCATCCCCGGGAGAAGAAGACGCCCATCCTGGCGGCGGACAGCGGCGTGGTGGTGGAAGCTGGGTACCGCTATCGCCAGGGCAATTACATCGTCATCTACCATGGCGGCTACTACACCGTCTACGCGCACACCAGCGTGAACTACGTCTCCGCAGGGGATAAGGTCGTCCGGGGTCAGACCATTGCCCTGATGGGCAACAGCGGCCGCACCCTCGGCCGCACCGGCGTGCACCTGCATTTTGAGATTCGCCGCTGCGACGGCTCAGGAGTCTGGGGATCCTGGTACAAGAATCCCCCCGTCAACCCGCTGAGTTTTTTCAAGCCCTGATTTCCTTAAACCGGCAACCATGGCTCAAGGCTGCTTCCCAGGCAGCCTTTTTTTCTTAAGCGGGGAAGGCAGGACGTTCCAGCAGGGATTCGGCAGGGGAAAAAAGAAATTTGACCTAAATAGAAGATGAGGAGAGATAGCTTGCCGGCCAAGATCCTCGTGGTCGACGATGAGCGTTCCATCGCCGATCTTCTAAAATACAACCTGGCGAAAGAGGGATTCCAGGTGCTCCTCGCCTACGACGGCGAGGAGGCGCTGCAGCGCCTGGAGCAGGAGCGGCCCGATCTCGTTCTCCTCGACATCATGCTCCCCAAGAAAGACGGCTTTACCCTCTGCCGGGAAATCCGCGAGCAGTACAAGGACCTCCCCATCATCATGCTCACGGCGCGCGACACGGAAGTGGACAAGGTGCTGGGGCTGGAGCTCGGCGCCGATGACTACGTGACCAAGCCCTTCAGCGCTCGCGAGGTGACGGCGCGGGTCAAAGCCGTTCTCCGGCGCGCGCGCTCCGCCGGCCCGGAGAGCAAAAAGTGGCTGCGCAGCGGCGACCTGGTGGTCGACCTGGAGGCGGTGCAGGTGTTCAAGGGGGGGCGCCCCGTGGAGCTCACCCCCAAGGAGTTCTCTCTCCTCACCGTCCTGATGAAAAGGCCGGGCTACGTATTTGACCGGCAGCAGCTGCTCAACCAGGTCTGGGGCTATGACTACTTTGGCGAGGAGCGGACGGTGGATGTAACCGTGCGGCGCCTCCGGGAGAAGCTGGAGCCGAATCCCGCCAGGCCGGAGTACATTCTCACCAAAAGGGGTGTGGGCTATTATTTCAGGCCGGGGGAGCCGCTTTAGCAGCCTGCAGTGGAAGATCGTCCTGGTTTACTCAATGCTGCTGCTTTTTACCCTGCAGCTTACCAGCATCTACCTGGTGCAGTCCCTGGAGCAGTACTACCTGAAAAATTTCCAAAGCGGCCTGGAATACCAGGCCCGGCTGCTGGCTGCCTTTCTTGCCCCCTCTCTCCAGGAGGGGCAGGAGGCGGAGGAGGATATTGCCCACCTCATCCAGGAATTCGGCGGGCTGCACGAGATGGAAATTGTCGTTCTCGATGCGTACGCCCATGTCATCGGCACCTCCACCGGCCGGGGCATGGTGGGGGGGCGCCTTATCCGGGACGAGATCACCAGGAGCCTCGCCGGTGAGACAGGCGAGGCCATTCGCTATGACCCGGCCAGCGGGGAGAGGCGCTTTTATCTCGCCTTCCCCCTGAAGGAGCAGGGCAAAACAAGCGGGGTTATCTACCTGAGCAGTTCCCTTGACCAGGTGGATGCCGTTTTGGGCCAGATCAAGCTCATCCTGCTCAGCGGCTCCGCCTTCGCCCTGGCGGTAAGCATTCTGCTGGGGATTATCCTGGCCAATACCATTACGGCGCCCATCCAGGCGGTTACCCGCCAGGCCGGCCTGATGGCCCGGGGGGATTTCTCCCAGAAGATCAAGGTGGAATCGGCGGACGAGATTGGACGCCTGGGCTCCACCTTCAACTATCTGGCAGAACGGCTGGAGCAGACCATCAAGGAGATCTCCACGGAGAAGAGCAAGGTGGAGGCGATGATCAACCATATGAGCGACGGAGTCATCGCCCTTGACGGGAAGGGCCGCCTTATCCACATCAACCCGGCGGCACGGGAGCTTTTGGCCAGGCTTTCCCAGCCCCTGCCCGCGCCGGGAAGCTCCGGCTTCGCCCTGCTGAAAAAACTCATCGGGACGGAGCCGCTGCGCCGTTTCAAGAAGGGGTGCAGTCCTCTGATGCTGGAGATAGAGCGGGCCGAACCGGCCGTCACCTTAAAGGCCACCCTCGCTCCCTTTAAAGAGGAGGAGGGGCGGCTGGACGGCACCCTGGTGGTGCTCCATGACGTCACCGTGGAGAAAGAGCTGGTTAGGCGCCAGCAGGAATTCGTGGCCGACGTCTCCCACGAGCTGCGCACGCCCCTTACGGCGATCAAAGGCTACGTGGAAGCCCTTCTCGACGGCGCCGCCGCCGATCCCGCGTTGAGCCAGCGCTTTCTGGAGATCCTGAAGCGCGAAACCGATCGCATGGTGGAGCTGGTCGTGGATCTGCTGGAACTCTCCCGCCTTGACTACAGCCAGGTGGAGCTGCAGAAGACGGAGGTGGCCCTGGTGGAGTTGGCCTCGGAGGCGGTAGAGCGGCTGCAGCAGAAAGCGGGGCTGGAGAAGCGCACCATGGAGCTGGCCATTCCTCCGGGGCTCCCCCCGGTACAGGTGGATCGGGAGAAGATCATGCGCGTATTTTTAAACCTGCTCAACAACGCCCTTAAGTATACGCCTGCCGACGGGAGCATTGTAATCGGCGCCTCTCTGGATAGCGAGCCGGGCTGGGTAAAGGTGTGGGTCAGGGACAACGGCCCCGGGATACCCCCGGCTGAACTGGAAAGAGTTTTCGAGCGCTTCTACCGGGTGGAGAAGACGCGGAGCCGCGACTATGGCGGGACCGGCCTGGGCCTGCCCATAGCCCGCCGGGTGGTGGAAGCGCACGGCGGGCGCATCTGGCTTGAAAGCGTCCTCGGAGAGGGAACCACGGCCTTTTTCACTCTCCCGGCGGCGCCGGAGAGGGGCGAGGGGGAGCGATGATGGAGCGGGTTAAAAGCGCGGTGCTCTTCTTCCTTGTGCTGCTCAGCATGGTGCTCACCTATCAACTCTGGTTTGGGCGCAGGTCGGCTGAGGAGGCGGCCCCCAACGGCTACGAGCCGGTCTATTTTGAAGAGCCCAAGCCTCTCTCCCAACTTCTTATACCCAGGTCCATCTTATTTTACCGGGATAACCTGTGCTACCGCCTCCGCCCGGGAGAGGCCGGCTTTGAGCGCTTTTGGGAGGCACTCTCGCAAATACTGCAGGAGATGGATCAGCCGGCCAATTACGAGTACGGGGAAGCTCTCCCAGAAGGGGCGGCCCTATGCCTGAGCCTGGAGTTTGACCCGCCCCTGCCGCTGGGTCCGGAGAGCGCCTGGCTAAAAGATGCCCCCCGAGGCGAGCTGGCGGGGATGAAAATCTGGAGAGAGGGCGAGCGGTGCTGGGCCGTCCTGCTGGCGGGCGGCCAGGAGGGCAGGCCGCTGCTTCTGCCCCTCCAGCGGGGGGCGCAGATGGCTGCGCTCTGTGAAAAATTTACCCCTCCCGAAAGCGCCCTCTGCGAACTGCTGGAAGCCGGCGAGCTAAAGCTGCCCCAGGGGCGGGCGGTTACCGTGAACGTTCCCCTCTGCGTCCCTGCGGGAGAGGGGGCCATGGTGGAGCTCCTTTTAAAGGCGGAGGTGCTGGACCGGGAGCTTCTCCTGAACACCTTTTTTATCAACCGCAGCCTGGTGCGGGAGATCCGGGAAAGGGACGGCGGGCTTATCTACACCGACGGCGAGCAGGGGCTGCGGCTGTACCAGGGCCTGGAGTATTCCCGCCCGCGCATCGAGCAAAAGGCGGTCCTCCTTTCCTACCCGGCGGCGCTCCAGGCTGCCGGCAAGCTGCTCAGCTATTACGGCGGCTGGCCGGAAAAATTACGGCTGGAAAGCCTGGTCCCGCTGGCGGAAGAAGAGAGCAGGCCGGGAGAGATCTGGAGCGCGCGCTGGCGGAGCTATCTGCAAGGCTATCCCCTCCTGGGAGAGGCAGAGGTGGCCATGGTTTACCATCAAGGGGGCATGGTGCATTACCGGCGCAAGCTCTACGAGGCGCCCTACTCGCAGGGGGAGGCCCTGGTGCTGCGCGGCTGCCGGGAGGCCCTCGCTGCAGCCGTGGATTTGCTGGCCGCTGCCGGGGTGGAGGAGTACTTTCTCGAGGAGATGGAGCTGGCCTATTATCTCACCGGCAGTTCCTACCAGCCGCGGGCCGTTCCCGTGTGGGCCATCCGCATGAGCGGGCGGGAGCTTATTTTGAACGCCCACAGCCTGCTGCCTCTGGAAGGAGGGGAGCGATGAACCTAAGCCGGGCCAAGACCATTCTCATCTGCGCTTTTCTGGGCTTAAACCTTCTCCTCTGCTACCACCTCTTTGGAGAGGAGATGGGACGGCTTACGCGCGTGGCCGTATCGGCTGCCGAACTGCGCCGCGCCGTGAGGCAGCTTGAAGAAGCCGGCTACCTGCTGGAAGCGAAGATAGACCGCTCCGCCAGGAAGAGCGCCTTCCTCACCGTATTCCCCTACCACGAGGCCGGGGAGATGCTGCGGGCAAAATTCGCGCCGGCGGCGGCGCCTCAAGCAGGGACCGCAGGGACCCTTGTTTACGAGAGCGGCGAGGCCAAGGTGGAGCTCCATCCCACCGGGCTCGGCCGCGTGGAATTTAAGGCGGGCCGGGAGCTTGCCGGCAACCAGGAGCCGGTTGCCGCGGTGGAGCTGCAGCTAAAGGAGTGGGGGCTGCTCTACCCGGAGGCCCGCTTTGATTACTTGGAAGGTTCCGGGGAGCGAGGGGTTGTGCATTACGTGCAGCTTTGCCGGGATATGCCCCTTTACAGCGGTTACCTGAAAGCCTTTTTGGAAAATAATAGGCTTTGGGCGGTGGAGATTTACTGGCTCCAGGCGGATGAACCTCTCCCGGAGAAGGTGATGGAGGTCATCCCGGCGACGGAGGCCCTGCTGCAGATGGCGGAGCACCTGGGGCCTAGCCCCCATCCCCGCCGCATCGTCAAGGCTGAGCTGGGCTTTTACAGCCGCGATTACGATGCGGAAAAGTGGGAAGTCCCCCCGGTGTGGCGCTTTCTCTTTGAAGATGGAGAGAGCTGCTTTGTCAATGCCTTTACCGGCAACCTGGAGAGTTAATATCCAACTGACGGGAGTAGATGCTGTGGAAAGAATCTTAGTCCGCGGTGGAAAAAGATTGACCGGCCGGGTCAAGGTCAGCGGTTCCAAGAATGCGGCCCTGGCCATCCTGCCGGCGGTGCTGCTCGCTTCGGAAAAAGTTTCCCTGAGCAACGTGCCGGACATCACCGATGTGCGGACCATGCTGCGCATCCTGGAAGGGCTGGGCGTAACCATCCGCCGCCGCGGGCGCAACGCCCTGGATTTCTATCCCTCCCGGCTGCGCGGCCATGCCCTTCCCTACAGCCTGGTGCAGAAGATGCGCGCCTCCTCCTACCTCATGGGGGCCCTCCTGGCCCGCCTGGGGAGGGCCACGGTGCCCGTCCCGGGCGGCTGCGACCTGGGCCCGCGCCCCATCGACCAGCACCTCAAGGGCTTTGCCGCCCTGGGGGCCAGGTGTGAAATCGAGCACGGCCTAGTGAAGCTGGAGGCGGAGAAGCTGAGGGGAGGGCACATCTACCTTGACGTGGTCAGTGTGGGGGCCACGGTCAACCTCATGCTGGCCGCGGCGGCGGCGGAGGGGCGCACCGTACTGGAAAATGCGGCCAAGGAGCCGGAAATAGTGGACCTGGCTAATTTTTTAAATGCCATGGGCGCCGTCATCAAGGGCGCGGGTACCGACGTGATCAAGATCGAAGGGGTCAAGCGCTTCGGCGGCGCCGTACACGCCGTCATTCCCGATCGTATTGAAGCGGGCACCTTCATGCTGGCCGCGGCGGCAACAGGAGGCGACCTGGTCATCGGGGAGGTCATCCCCAAGCACATGGAAGCGGTTACGGCCAAGCTGAGGGAGATGGGCGCCGAGGTGGAGGTGGCGCCGGAGCAGATCCGGGTCCGCAGGAAAGGCCCCCTCCTTTCCTCCGATGTGAAGACCTTCCCCTACCCCGGCTTCCCCACGGATCTGCAGCCGCTGGCTATGGTTCTCCTCACCGCGGCGGAAGGGACCAGCGTGATCACGGAAAATATCTTTGAAGGGCGCTTTCGCCACGTGGACGAATTGAAAAAAATGGGCGCCCAGATTAAGATTGAGGGGCGGACGGCGGTAATTAACGGCGGTGGTACACTTTCCGGGGCCCCGGTAACCGTCACCGACCTGCGCGCCGGTGCCGCTTTGCTGGTGGCCGGGCTGATGGCCAAGGGGGAAACCATCCTTAGCCAGGCGGAGCATATCTACCGCGGCTACGAAAAAATTGAGGAGAAGTTCAGTTCCCTGGGCGCCTACGTGAAGCCGCTGCGCGAACGCAGCTCCGAAGAGGTGGCCCGTGAACCCCTCTGAAATGGAGTTCTGGCTCGTCCGCCATGGCCGCACTGCCGCCAACGAGGAGGGGCGCTACCAGGGGCGGCGCGATTTTTGCCTTTGCGAGGCGGGGCGGCGCGAGGCGGAAGCTCTCTCCCGGCGCCTGCAGGAGGTGCCTCCCTTTGACCTCTTTTTAAGCAGCGACCTGCAGCGGGCCTGGCAGACGGCGGAGATTATTTCCCGGGGAATTAAGCTGACCCCCCTTTCCGAACCCCTGCTCCGCGAAGCTTCCTGGGGCTTCGTCGAGGGCCTCCGGCGCAGCGAGGTGGAAGCCCGCTACCCCTTCCTCTTCCGCTTTCCGGGCGGTCCCCTGGCGGCACACCGCTGCGGAGGGGAGAGCGAGCGGAAGCTCCTGGCGCGAACCAGGGCCCTGCGGCGGAAGATCTGCCGCCTTTATCCGGGGCGGCGCCGCATCCTTCTTGTCAGCCACGGCCGGCTCATCAACGCCTTCATCTGTGGCTGCCTCGGCTTCTCTTCCCGCCAGAAATGGCCCTACGCGCCTGCTCCCGCCTCCATCTCCATCGTGGGCTACAAGCCCGAAAAGGGGCGGGGCCGCCTGCTTCTCTTCAGCGACACTGCCCACCTGTGAGGGGGCGGTTTACATTTCCAAAAAGCATATTGTAAAATGTAGCCTAGGAGGCGAAGGGCCATGGACTTTGATGGAGGCTGGGATGGCTGGCCGAGAGAAGAGAGGCGGCGGCCTTCCCTGTGGCATGTGTTTGCAGCCGGGCTGGGCGGGGTCCTGGCCGGCGCCCTGCTGCTCTACTTTTTTTTAATCCACCAGGGCGCGATCTCCCAGCCGGGGAATCTTCCCGGCGAGCAGAAGGAACCTTTGCCCGCCGAGGAGGGAGCCGCGGCTGAGGTGGTCAGCAGGGTTATACCGGCGGTGGTGGCGGTTAACTGCTATGTGCAATCGCCCTTCGACCAGTCGCAGCTCATCAAGCGGGGCAGCGGCTCGGGGGCGGTCATTTCGGCGGACGGCTACATTATCACCAACCAGCATGTCATCGACGGTGCGGCCAAGGTTGTGGTGGTCACTACCGACTACCGCAGCTTTGAGGCGAAAATAGTCGGCGAGGACAAGCTAACCGACCTGGCCTTGCTGAAAATAGAGGCGAACAACCTCCGCTACATTCCCCTGGGCAATTCCGATGCCGTGCAGGTGGGCGAGACGGTGCTCGCCGTTGGGAACCCCCTGGGCTTCCTCCGGCACACGGTTACGCGGGGGATCATCAGCGCGCTGGAGCGCGAGGTGAGGACGGCCAATAGCCAGTACGCCTATACCTACATTCAGACCGACGCCGTGATCAACCCGGGCAACAGCGGCGGCCCCCTGGTGAACCTTAAAGGTGAAGTGATTGGCATCAATTCGGCCAAGATCAGCGGCGCCGAGGGGATCGGCCTGGCCATTCCCGTCAATACGGTAAAGAGGGTGGCGGAAGACCTGAAAAGAGAAGGGCGGGTCCGCCGCCCCTACCTGGGCATCTGGGTGGAAAACCTGCCTGAAAGCCTCTTGCCCCGGCAGGGTGTAAATATAAGGGAGGTCATTGCCGGCGGCGCCGCGGAGGCCGCAGGCATTAAAGCAGGCGATGTCATCGTGGCCGTGGGGGAGAAGGAGATCCGCTACGTGGCCCAGCTTTTCGATGCCCTCTTGAACTACTACCCGGGGGAGAGGATCGAGCTGACCGTGGAGCGGGACGGCCAGAGGCTGGCCCTGGCCGTGGTGGCCGGGGAGGCGGCTCCGGAGGAGTAGCCGGGGGGAGAGTTTTGCGCGTTCTCTTTATATTCGTTGACGGGGTCGGTTTGGGAGAACCGGCCCCGGAAAACCCCTTTACCTTTACCGAAACGCCTTTTTTAACGTCGCTGCTCTCGGGAAAGCCGCTGACAAGGGAGATGAGCGGCTTTCACGACGGCCGGGCCACCCTGCAAGGGATCGATGCGCGTCTGGGCGTGGAGGGGCTGCCGCAAAGCGCCACCGGGCAGGCGGCCCTCTTCACCGGGACCAATGCCCCGGCCCTGCTCGGCTACCACCTCAACGGCTTCCCCAACAGCACCCTGCGCCGGCTGCTGGCGGAAAGGGGGATTTTTGCCCAGCTGCGCCGGGAGGGCTACCGCTGCGCCTTTGTCAACGCCTACCGCCCCGCTTTTTTTGAAGAGCTGCAGCAGGGGCTCCCCGGGAGGCGCCATTCATGCTCCACCCTAATCACCTACTACGGGGGGCTTCCCTTTTACAGCCTCGAGGACCTGAAGGCGGGGAAAGCCCTCTACATGGACCTGACCAATGAGCTTCTGCAGCGGATGGGTTTTCCCGTCCCCCTTATTACGCCGGAGGAGGCCGGCAGGCGGCTGGCCCGCATTGCGCGGCAGTTCGACTTCGCTCTTTTTGAATACTTTTTAAGCGATTATGCCGGGCACCTTGCTTCCCGCGAAGAGGCGGGCAAGATCGTCTCCACGCTGGATCACTTTCTTGGCGCCGTGGCGCAATCCCTCGATCCCGAGGAGACGCTGCTCATCCTGGCCAGCGATCACGGCAACCTGGAAGACCTCTCCCACGGCCGGCACACTTTAAACGAGGTCCCGGTGCTGCTCATCGGGGCGGAAGCCGTAAGGCGCAGGGTCGCGCCCCGGCTTCGCGATTTGACCGATGTCCTGCCGGCGGTGCGCACGGCCCTGGCGTGGGGCGGCCTTCCTTCCCCATAATGAATGCAGGAGGGTGATAAGATGCACGTGGCCACGCTGGTGGTGAGCATGTTTGCCACCAACTGCTACCTGGTTAGCTGCCCGGAGACGGGGGAGGGGATTGTCATCGACCCCGGCGCCGAGGGCAAACGCATCCTGCATGAAATTAAAAAGAGGGGCCTGAAAATTGTCGCCCTGGTCAACACCCACGGCCATATTGATCATACCGGGGCCAACGGCCGGCTGAAGGAGGCCCTGCGGGTGCCCCTATATTTTCCGGAGAAAGATCTGGATTGCTACCTCAACCCGGGCTTTGGGCTGGGCGTCCTCTTCGGCAAGCCTGTTCCTCCCGATGTCCTGCTTAAAGAGGGGGACAAAATATCCTTCGGCCGGGTCTCCCTGGTCGTGCTGGAGACCCCCGGCCATACCGCGGGCGGCATATCCCTTTACGGTTCCGGGGCCGTCTTTACCGGCGACGCCCTCTTTGCCGGCTCCATCGGGCGCACCGACCTGGCGGGGGGGTCCTACGAACTGCTGATGGAAAGCATCACCGGAAAGCTCATGACGCTGCCGCCGCAAACGTTGGTCTACCCGGGGCACGGGCCGGCCACCACCATCGAAGAAGAGGCGCGCAGCAACCCCTTCCTTCTAGCGCCTTAAGGAGGGCAGCCAGGGCAGCCAGTAGGGATCGCAGGAGAGGCATTCCCCCTCCGGCTCCGTCCCCTTGATGAAATATTCGACCCGCTCCGCTTCGGGGCAGTTAGGCCCGCGGGGCAGGCCGCTTTCCGGGCAGAGGGGGAGACTGGTGATGCCCGTGGGGATTTCAAAATCGAGCGGGGGTACCTCCTTCAGGGCATGTTCCATGAACCAGGCCCAGAGGGGGGCGGCATCGCCTCCTCCGGTTAAGTTAATGGGCTTCTCGTAGTCGTCGCCCACGTAGAGGCCCGCCACCAGCTGCGGGGTATAGCCGACCATGTGGGCGTTCCTGTTTCCCTCCGCCGTTCCCGACTTCCCCGCTGCCGGCCGCTTCAAAATGGAGCCCGCCGCCCTGGCGGTGCCCTCTTCGGAGAGGACATCCTTGAGGAGATCGGTCATTAAAAAGGCAACCGCTGGGTCGAGAACTCTCTCTTTCTGAGGCTCGTTCTCCAGCATCACCCTACCCTGGGCATCCACCACCTTGCGGATGAAGATGGGCTTGATGTGGTAGCCGCCGTTGGCGAAGGCGGCAAAGGCGGCGGTCAATTCAAGGAGGCTCACCTCCCCTGTTCCCAACGGCAGCGAGAAGTAGGACCCCAGGGGGCTGGTGATGCCCAGCCGGCGGGCCATCTCCACGGCCTTCTCCTTGCCGATCTGCTCGTGCAGCTTGATGGCCGCTATGTTGCATGACTTGGCCAGCGCTTCGCGCAGGGTCAGCTCGCGGTTGTGGAAGGCGCCGCCCACGTCGGTGGGGGTGTAGGGTTCCCGCAGGCCGGGTTCGGTAAAGCTGGTAGCTTCGCATTTTATCCTGTCGGCGGCGGTAAGGCCCTGCTCCAGTGCCGCCGCGTAGACAAAGGGCTTAAAGGCCGAACCCGGCGAGCGGAGGGCGAGGGCGCGGTTCAAGCTCGTTTCCTTGAAATTGCGCCCCCCCACCAGAGCCCGCACGTAGCCGGTATGCGGCTCTATGGCCACCAGGGCGCCCTGGGGCTGCCTTATCCCCTGCTCATCGAGGTTGAAGGGGATCCCCTCCACAATCTCCTGCGCCAGGCGTTGCATCTCCTGGTCCATGGTGGTGTAGATATGGAGCCCGCCGCGATAGACGGGACCCAGGTCCCCGTTGAAAAATTCGGCCAACTCGGTATTGATAACGTAATCGAGAAAATAGGCGGAGCTTTCCTCGGCGGAGGGTTCGCGGAAAACTAGCTCCTCCTGCAGTGCCGCCTCCTTCTCCGCTTCGCTGATAAATCCGGCGGCCACCATCTGGTTGAGGACCGTTTTCTGGCGCTGCTCCGCCGCCTCCTGGTTGAGGAAGGGCGAGTAGTAAGCGGGACCCTTGGGCAGCCCGGCCAGGAGGGCGGCTTCGCCCAGGCTGAGATCGGCGGCGCTCTTGCCGAAGTAGGTCTGTGACGCCGCTTCGGCCCCGTAGGCGCCATGGCCATAGTAGATGGTGTTTAGATACATCTCCAGGATCTCATCCTTATGGTAGCGGCGCTCCAGGTGTATGGTGTAGAGGGCCTCTTTGAACTTGCGCTCCAGGGTGCGCTCGTGTGAAAGATAGAGGTTTTTGGCCAGCTGCTGGGTAATGGTGCTGCCGCCCTGGGCGGCCTGGCCTCCCATGATGTTGTTGAGCAGCGCCCGGGCCAGGCCGGCCGGGTCAAAGCCGCGGTGGCGGTAGAAGCGGCGATCTTCCACGGCCAGTGTGGCCTTGATCAAGTGTTCAGAAATCTGCTCCAGGGGGACTTCCACGCGGTTCTCCTCGTAGCGGACGGCCATGAGCTCATCCCGGCAGTCATAGATCCGCGTTGTCAGGGGCGGATCGGGCTCCGGAAGCTGCTCCATCTCGCCGAGAGTATAGACCAGGTAGCCAAAACTGCCGGAGAGGCTGAGCAGCAGCACGATAAGCACAATTAAAAAGCAGCGGAAAAAGCTCACTATTCCCACCACCTTCATATATTAGAAAAATAGTATGTAACAAGTGGTGATAAATCATTACTGGGGAAGCATATTTATTTTTCCTGGAGAAGCAGGAATAAAAGTTCCCGCCATCGAATAACTACTTAATAGTCAGCAAATTGGCTGACCTCCAGCCAGGGCCCTGCGCAGCGCGTAGAATAATTTCTTCTCCAGGCGATCATAATTTTCATAAGGAAGGTCTTGACTATACCCCCGGAAAAATGCAAATATATTTTGGCTATCCTGCTTTAATGGTTAATAAGTGTTAATTTAAAAGAAAGCTTCCGCCGCCCGGCGGCAGCTGCAGCTGCAGCCGGCGCCTCGACGGCGGTGCTTAAGCCCCTATTCCATCTGCAATCCAGCAGCCCGATAAAACGTTTCCAGCGGCTATGTCTGCGCAAAAAGAAATAATGAACAGAGGTGGTGTTACAAATTGGATCCATGCCAGCTACAGAAGCTAACCCTGGCAGAACTACGCCGCATGGCCAGGGAGAAGGCCATCAAGGGCCACTCCACCATGCGCAAGCAGGAGCTTATTGATGCGCTGGCCAGGGTGCTGTCAACTGAAACCAACGGCTCTGAAGACGGAGGGGGAAGCGAAGCAGAACAGGAACTGGAGAGCGCCACCGGCCTTCTGGAGATCATGAACGAGGGCTTCGGTTTTCTGCGCCGCCATAAATATACCTACTCCGACGACGACATCTACATTTCGGCGTCGCAGATTCGCCGCTTCAACCTGCGCACCGGCGACATGGTCACGGGCAAGATCCGCCCTCCCAAGGACAATGAGCGCTACAACGCCTTGCTGCAGGTGGAGCTGATCAACGGCGAAAAACCCGAGGCTTTTGCCCGGCGGCCCAGTTTTACCTCCCTGGTTCCGGTGCATCCCCGCGAGATGCTGCGCATGGAGACGGAGCCCCACATCCTGGCTACGCGGATTATCGATCTTCTTATCCCCATCGGCAAGGGACAGCGGGGTCTGATCGTCTCCCCCCCCAAGGCAGGGAAAACCATCCTGCTCAAGCAGATTGCCAACAGCATCTCCACCAACCATCCCGAGGTCACCCTCATCATTCTCCTCGTCGATGAGCGGCCGGAAGAGGTTACCGACATGGAGCGCAGCGTCAAGGCGGAGGTGGCCAGCTCTACCTTCGACCAGAAGCCGGAGAATCACATCCGTATCTCCGAGCTAGTGCTGGAGAGGGCGCAGCGCCTCGTGGAGCAGGGCCGTGACGTGGCCATTCTCCTGGACAGCATTACCCGCCTGGCCCGCGCCTACAACCTGGTCATCCCGCCCAGCGGGCGCACCCTTTCCGGGGGCATTGATCCGGCAGCCTTTTACAAGCCCAAGCGCTTTTTCGGGGCGGCACGGAACATTGACGGCGGCGGCAGCCTGACCATCATCGCCACAGCCCTCATTGACACCGGGAGCAGGATGGATGATGTCATTTACGAGGAATTCAAGGGCACGGGCAACATGGAGCTGCACCTGGATCGCAAGATTGCCGAAAGGCGCATCTTCCCGGCCATCGACATCTCCCGCTCCGGAACGCGCCGCGAAGAGCTGCTCCTCGACGAGCGCAAGCTCGAGCTCATGTGGGCCTTGAGGCGAGCCATGGGCAATACCCAGAACATAGAGTTCCTCGAGATCCTGCTCGACAAGCTGAGACAAACCAAGAACAACGAGGAGTTTTTAAATAACATGCATCTATTTTAAACTCCCGCCGCCGGCCTGGCATGGAGTCCCGTTCATGGCACGAAATGCATATTTTTCAGCCCTGCTCGGGAAAATATCCAATATATCCAACTGTTTAAGGAGGCGAAACCATGCCAGGTCTTTACAAGACCGCGGCGGCCATGCTCATTCTGGGGCTGGCTTGTTTCGTGCCGGCGGGAGCTGTTTCCGCGCTGGAGTTAGAAGAAGATGGTGAATCGGGAGAGGTGCCGTTATATTACCTGCAGCTGCAGGAATTTATAGCGGCAAAAGCCGAGGAGGAGGAAGAGGCTCTCCGGCCCAGGCTCCTCGAGTATACAGTTGAGCCGGGGGACTGTCTCTACACCATTGCCAAGCGTTTCGGAACCAATGTGGACACGCTGATCCACTTGAATAACCTGGCCAATCCCAGCCTCATCCACCCCGGAGATCGCCTGGAGGTGCTCACCGTGGTGGGCTGCGTTCACCGCGTGGTGGAAGGCGATACGGTGTCGGGAATTGCCGCCGCCTACGGGGTTGATGAAGCGGCCATCATCAAGGCCAATGCCATTGAGGACCCCACGAAGCTGGCTCGTGGCGAAAGGATAATCGTACCGGGCGCGACGGTGTCCCGCAGCGCGCCGCGCCTGTACTTCCGCTGGCCCCTGAAGGGGAGGCTTACCTCAGGCTTCGGCTGGCGCAGCGGGAAGTTCCACTACGGGATTGATCTGGCCGCTCCTTACGGGACCCCCTTCTATGCCGCCGCCGGCGGGCGCGTCACCTATGCCGGCTACCGCGGCAGTTACGGGATCCTGGTGGAGGTGGACCATGGCGGCGGCTGTCTGACCCGCTACGGCCATGCCAGCAAGGCGGCCGTGTCCGCGGGCCAGAGGATTTCGGCGGGGCAGCTTCTAGGCTACGTGGGTTTGACCGGCAATACCACCGGGCCGCACCTGCATTTTGAACTGCACATGGGCGGCAAAAGGGTAAACCCCCTTGCCTACCTGCCCTAGGCCGTCAGGAACAGGAAACAGCCAACGAAAAGCGCCCGGCTTTACCTGCCCCGCCGGGCGCTTTTTTGTTCACCGCGGCGAAGCGGCGAATTTCCGGAGCAAGGCCGTGGGCGGGGCGAAGCAAGAACCCGCCGGAAGTGATTAAACCCCCTCCCGGGCTTCACCGGCTCCTTGTTGCGCCGCAAGAGGGCTTGTGCTAAAATTGAGGCTGACATTGATGCAGGAGGTTATGGAAGCATGAAAGAGAATATTCATCCCCGCTACTATCGCACCGTGCTAACCTGCGCCTGCGGGGAGTCTTTTGAAACCGGATCCACCAAGGAGAACCTGAGGGTGGAAATCTGCTCCAAGTGCCATCCTTTCTTTACCGGCAAGCAGAAGATCGTCGACACCGGCGGCAGGGTGGAGCGCTTTAAGCGGAAATACGGCATGAAGTAAAGATGAAGCCCGCGTCTCCAGGAAGGCAGGAGGTTGAGAGAATGTCCCCGCAATGGGTTGGCGGTCAGGCCGTTCTGGAAGGGGTCATGATGCGCTGCCAGGACCGCTTTGTGGTCGCTTGCCGGCGCAGCGACAACAGCATCAGCCTTATTGCCGAAAAAAAGGTGCCCCTGGCGAAGCGCTTTCCTCCCCTGGGCTGGCCCATCTTGAGAGGCGCCGTCTCCTTCTTCGAGTCGCTCATCCTCGGTGTGCATGCCATAAATCTTTCGGCGGCGGAGGTTCTTCAGAAAGAAGGGGAGGAGATGCAGGGCTGGCAGACCCTGCTCGTTGTTTTCCTGGGCCTGGCCCTGGGAGTAGGTCTTTTTTTTATCCTTCCTACCTGGCTGGCCGGCTTCCTGCCGCCGCTGCACCCGGCGCTCTTAAACCTGGCCGAGGGGCTGCTCCGCCTGGCCATTTTCCTGGCCTATCTATTTTTGATCACGCGCTGGAGCGAGATGAGGCGCTTCTTCGCCTACCACGGCGCGGAGCACAAGGCCATCTTCTGCTACGAGGCCGGCGATCCGCTGGATGTGGGGAAGGCGCAGCAGTTCAGCACCCGCCATCCCCGCTGCGGCACCAGCTTTCTGCTCATCGTCATGGTCGTTAGCATCTTTCTTTTCTCCCTCTTTGGCTGGCTGCCGCTGTGGCAGCGCATCGCCGTGCGCCTGCTTCTGCTGCCGCTGGTAGCTGGGCTATCCTACGAGCTGATCCGCCTGACGGCGCGCAGCCGCCTTCCCCTGCTCCGCCTGCTGGCGCTGCCCGGCTTGTGGCTGCAAAGCCTCACCACCAGCGAGCCGGACAACGGCCAGGTGGAGGTGGCCCTCTGCGCGCTGAAAGCGGCGGTGGATCCGGAAAGCCATGGCAAATCCGTGGTGATGGGCAATGCTTGATAAAATAGAAGTTTTTGAACAGCGCTACCTGGAGCTGGAGCGGCTGCTGAGCGATCCCCAGGTGCTCGCGCAGAAGGAGCTGTGGCAGAAATATTCCCGGGAGCTGGCCGAGCTGGCGCCCGCGGTGGAGCTCTACCGGAGCTACCGCAGCCTGCAGAAGGAGCTGGCCGAGGCCCGCGAGCTCCTGGAGGAGGATCACGACGGCGAACTGGCCGACTTTCTTCATGAAGAGATCAAGCGCATTACCGCTCGGCTGGAAGAGATTACCGAAAAGATGAAGGAGCAGCTGCTGCAGCGCGATCCCCGCGACGAGAAAAACGTTTTCCTGGAAATCCGCGCGGGCACAGGCGGCGAGGAGGCGGCTCTCTTTGCCGCCGACCTGCTGCGCATGTACTCCCGCTACGCTGAGCGCAAGGGCTGGAAGGCGGAGATTATCGACGCCCACGCCACCGACATCGGCGGATACAAGGAGGTTGTTGTGGGCATAGAGGGGCGGGGCGCCTACAGCCGCTTGAAATACGAAAGCGGCGTCCACAGGGTGCAGCGGGTGCCGGTTACCGAATCGGGGGGGCGCATCCATACCTCGGCTGCCACCGTGGCCGTGCTTCCGGAGGCGGAAGAGGTGGATGTGGAGATAAATCCGCAGGATCTGCGCATCGATACCTTCTGCTCCACCGGCCCGGGCGGCCAGAGCGTAAACACCACCCAGTCCGCCGTGCGGATAACCCACCTGCCCACGGGGTTGGTGGTCACCTGCCAGGATGAAAAATCGCAATTGAAAAACAAGGAGAAGGCGCTGCGGGTCCTGCGCAGCAGGCTCATGGATAAGTACATCTCCGAGCAGCAGGCCGAGGTGGCGGCGGAGCGGCGGTCGCAGATCGGCAGCGGCGACCGCAGCGAGCGCATCCGCACCTACAACTTCCCCCAGAACCGGGTTACCGACCACCGCATCGGGCTAACCCTGCACCGCCTGGAGCAGGTTCTCGACGGCGACCTTGACGAGATCATCGACAGCCTGGCGGCTGCCGATCGGGCCAGGCAGTTGCAAAGCGCGGCGAAGTGAGAAGCTTTACCGGAAATAAGTGCACCATTGAAGAGGCCCTGCGGTGGGCCTCTTCCTGTTTTGCCGCGGCGGGACTGGAGAGGCCGCGCGACGAAGCGGAAATTCTCCTGGCGCAGCTGCAGAAACGGGACCGGCTGAAAATATTCCTCGAGCGCGCCGGCATCCTGGAAGAGAAGGCGGCAGCGGCCTTTGCGGCAGCGGTGGAGCGGCGGCTTCGCGGTGAGCCGCTTGCCTATATCGTGGGAAGGAAAGAATTTTACGGGCTGGAGTTTACGGTGAACCGCGAGGTGCTCATCCCTCGCCCGGATACGGAGCATCTCGTGGATGCCGTTTTGGAATGGGTCCGCGGCCGGGAGAGGGATATTTGCGGCCTCGACCTGGGCTGCGGCAGCGGCAACCTGGCGGTGACGCTGGCTTTCCACCTGCCGCAGGCCGTCTTGTACGCCGTGGACATCTCGGCGGGGGCGCTGCAGGTGGCGCAGGCTAACGCGGCGCGGCATGGCGTGGTGGAGCGCCTTCGCTTCTGCCGGGGAGACTACTTCGAGGCCTTAAGGGGAATAGAGCCGCCGCCCCGCTTCAACCTCGTCGTGGCCAACCCGCCTTACATCGCTACCGCGGAAATTGAAACCCTTCCGGCGGCAATCCGGGATTATGAACCTCGCGCCGCCCTTGACGGGGGCTCCGACGGCCTTGAGGCCTACCGGCGCATCCTGAAGGGGGCGCCTCCCTACCTCCGCGGGCCGGGCCTGATGGCCCTGGAGATTGGCGCGGATCAGGGTGACGCCGTCCTTGCCCTCTGCCGCGACAGCGGCTTATTCCATACCCTGACCCTGCACCGCGACTACAGCGGCCGGCCCCGCGTGGTCTTGGGACTATACTAGCTTCTCCCCCGTCGAGGTGGCCGTAAGGCGGCCGTGGATTACCCCTTTGACAGAGAGAAGGCGGTGGGCCACCTCCTTCGCCTTGCCGGCAGGGCCCTTGAGCACGAGCACCTCCAGGCAGCGGTCGTGCGACAGGTGAACGTGCATCGTGGAAATGATCAGCTCGGCATAGCGGTGCTGCATCTCCAGCAGGAGATCGTTCAGACCTCGCACATGGTGATCGTAGACCAGGGTGATCGTTCCCGCCACCTCCACGTTGTCCCGGGACCATTCTATCTCCACCAGCTGATTGCGGATGAGGTCCCGGATGGCCTCGGAGCGGTTGGCATAGCCCTTCAGGACTATCTCCCGATCAAAGGCTTCCAGCAACTCCCGGTCCATGGATACGCCGAAGCGGACTAGTTCGGCCACATTTCTCTCCTCCTCGTTGAGGCGAGCCCCGCGTTTCTCCCATCATTATAGCATCTTTTCCCCCTGTCATCCCACAGCAATGTCTAAGAGAGACAGATAATGGCAATAATAGGGGTGAGGAGGGAAAAAAGTGCTGCCCAACAAAGTCAAGCTCAGCGGGGTCAACACCTTCAAGCTGGCGGTGCTGTCGGCGGAGGAGATGAAAGAGCTTTTCCGCCGCGTGAAAAAGGGCGATCCCGAGGCTAGGGAAGCCCTGGTGCGGGGCAACCTGCGCCTGGTTTTGAGCATTCTGCAGCGCTTTAAAAACCGGGGCGAGTCGCTGGACGATCTCTTCCAGGTTGGCTGCATCGGCCTGCTCAAGGCCATTGACAATTTTGAGCTGGATCATGAGGTTAACTTTTCCACCTATGCCGTCCCCATGGTCATGGGAGAGATCAAGCGCTACCTGCGGGACAACAACAGCATCCATATCAGCCGCTCCATCAAGAGCCTCGCCCAGCGGGTCCTCCAGACACGGGAGGAGCTGCTGAAGCAGAACCACCGCGAGCCCAACCTCAGTGAAATTGCCGCGGCCCTGGATATGACCACGGAAGAAGTGGTTTTTGCCTTCAACGCCGCCCAGGAGCCGCTTTCCCTCTACGATCCCGTCTTTCGCGACAGCACCGATCCCGTTTACGTCATGGACCTCATCAGCGACCAGTCCGACAGTTCCGAGAAATGGCTGGAGAATATTGCCCTGCAGGAGGCACTGGATAAGCTTGATCCCCGGGAGAAAAAGATCATCGAGGCGCGCTTTTTTGAAGGGAAAACCCAGGTGGAAATTGCCCGGCAGGTGGGCATCTCCCAGGCCCAGGTCTCCCGCATAGAGAAGGCCGCCCTGGAGATGATTCGCCGCCACTACAAGCAGGAGTGCAGCCCGGAGGAGAAAAGCGGTGAAGATAAAAAGGAATCTTAAGAAATGGCCGCTGCTTCTTGCCTTTTTCATCATTTTTCTGTCCCTGCCCGCTACCCTGCTCGGCCGCTCTTTCATGGAAGGGGAAGGCGGCGGCTGGCAGATCCATGCCGAGGAACCCGTAGTGAGGCTGCACGTGCGGGCCTCGGGCGACAGCCCGGCGGAGCAGCGCTTTAAAATGGCCGTGGCCTCGCAGGTGCAGCGGCTCCTGTCGGCTATGAGGCCCCCGGAAGTGAACAGCTGCGAAGCCTACCTGGAGTTTTTGCAGGGCTGCCTTCCCGGACTTGAACAAGACCTCCGCGAATGGGCCGCCACAGAGGCTGGCGAGGCGAGCATTGAAGTGCGCCTGGCCGAAGAGATGTTTCCCCTGCGTACCTACGGGCGTCACGTCTACCCGGCGGGAAAGTACACCGCCTTGACCGTAACCATCGGCGAGGGTGCCGGCGAAAACTGGTGGTGCCTCCTATTCCCCTCCCTCTGCCTCCCACCGGCAACTGCCGCAGACGAGGAGATATCCGGCCGCGAACCAAAGGCGTTTTCTCAGCCCTCCGGAACAGGGTTGGACGGAGCGCTGTATTTTAGCGCTCCCCCCGCATCGGAGGGGCGAAGGCAGCCTGCCGCTCCCAGCCGGTGGCGCTTCCGGCTTTGGGAGTTAATCTGGCAGCCGGGCCGTCATTTCATTGAAAAAGCAGGACGGATCTTCTATAATTAATTCTACCTGGATAGAAAAATATATGTCACATTTTAGGAGGTTGGGGCGTGGATTGGCGAGAATACTTCCAGTTCGCCTTCATCTCGGTGGGAGGCCTGGGGCTTTTTTTATTTGGCATTCACATGATGGCGACTGGCATGCAGAAGGCGGCGGGAGACAGGCTGCGCCGGGTTCTCGAGGTGCTGACCACCCGCCCGCTTATCGGTGTTCTGACCGGTGTTTTGATTACCATGCTTATCCAGAGCAGCAGTGCCACTACAGTCATGGTTGTCGGTTTTGCCAATGCAGGCTTGATTACCCTTTCCCAGGCGATCAGTGTGATTATTGGGGCGAACATCGGCACTACTGTAACAGCACAGATTATTTCTTTTGAGCTTGAAGCGCTTGCCTACCCGGCCATCGGTTTAGGAGCGCTCATTATCTTTTTCAGCAGGCGCCGGCAGCATCGCTACCTCGGAGAAGCTGTTCTGGGGATGGGTCTTCTATTTCTAGGCATCAGCACCATGTCGGCAGGCTTAAGCCCCTTAAAGGAGCTGGATACCTTCAAAAATATCCTGGTGCAATTCAGCGCTTTCCCCCTGCTGGGTGTACTCGCCGGGGCTGCATTTACCGCTTTAATTCAAAGCAGCAGCGCTTCGACCGGTGTAGTCATTGCTTTAAGCATGCAAGGGATTATTTCATTAAATGAGGCTATCCCCCTCATTCTGGGTTCGAATGTCGGGACCTGTGTTACGGCTTTCATCGCCAGTGCCGGGACCAACTTGACCGCCCGCCGCGCCGCGATGGCCCACCTGTTCTTTAATGTCATCGGCTCTTTTATCTTTCTCTTTCTGCTGGGACCTTTTACCAGCCTGGTTTTAAAAACGGCGTCGATGGTGCCGCGCCAAATTGCCAATGCGCATACTCTTTTTAATGTTCTTAACGCGGCCATATTTTTTTTAATCCTGCCTTATTTTACCCGCTTTATCATGCGCCTGGTGCCGGGCGAAGAGGTGAAGATGGAGATCGGCCCCACTTATCTGGACAAGCGCATGCTGCCCACGCCGGCGGCAGCCCTGCGGGGGGCCCAAAAAGAGCTGCTTCGCATGGCCATGATCGCCCGCGAGATGATTGGCGAAGCGGTACAAGCATTTGTTAAAAATGACCTGAAAAAGGGGGCGCATATTGAGCAGATGGAAGATCTCCTCGACAGTCTCGAGGAGGGAATCAACGTTTTCCTCGCCGAGCTTTCCCAGAACGCACTAACCGAGACCCAGTCCAAGACTGTGGGGCGCTTTATGTCCGCGGCAAACGATCTTGAGAGGATCGGCGACCATGCTCACAATATCAAGCAGCTGGCGGAGATCAAGGTTGAGGAGAGGCTCCCCTTTTCCGAGCAGGCCATAGAAGAGCTCAGCTTGATTTATGAAAAGATTAATATCATGCTGGAGCGGGCCATCCAGGCTTTCGAGAAGGAAGACAAAGCCCTTGCCCGCATGGTCATGGTTGAGGATGACGAGGTGGACCTCCTGGAGAAGGTTTTGCGGAAAGCCCATATTGAAAGAATAAACACCAAGAAGTGCTACCCCCCCTCGGGGGTGATCTACCTGGACGTGTTGAGCAACCTGGAGCGGGTTGCCGACCATGCCACCAACATCGCCCAGCTGGTAGTGGAAGAATTTTAAGTGTGCCGGCGGGCCGCGGAGGAAAGAGATGCCCAAAGTGCTGCGGATTAATCAAACCCTCGTTCTCCCTGGCAGCAGGAAGTCGGTGCTTGTCGCTGCCAGGCTCATCCGCCGCGGCGGGCTGGTGGCCTTTCCTACGGAGACGGTATACGGACTGGGCGCCGCGGCTACGGACAGGAGCGCGGTGAAAAAGATTTTTAAGGCCAAGGGGCGGCCCGCGGACAATCCGCTCATCGTGCACGTAGCCGGCCTGGATCAGGTTAAGGAGAGCGCCGCGAGCCTTCCCCCGGGAGCCCTCCATCTGATGAAGCGCTTCTGGCCCGGCCCGCTCAGCCTGGTGCTGCCCCGCTCGGATAAGATCCCCCCGGAGGTGAGCGCCGGCTTGCCCACGGTGGCGGTGCGCATGCCCGCCCACCCCGTGGCGTTAAGCCTTATCCGCGCTGCCGGGGTACCCATAGCCGCTCCTAGCGCCAACCGCTCCGGGCGGCCCAGCCCGACGTCGCTTCGCCACGTGCTTGAAGACCTGGCCGGTAAGATCGACGCCGTCATCGACGGGGGGCCCTGCCAGGTGGGCCTTGAGTCGACGGTGCTCGACTTGAGCGGCAGCCACCCCCTGATCCTGCGCCCCGGCGCCATTACCAGGGAGCAGCTGGAGGCCGTTCTCGGTGTCCCCGTGGCGGTGGCGCAGGGCTGCAAGGATGGAACGCCCCCTTCCCCGGGGATGAAGTACCGCCACTATGCTCCCCGGGCGCCCCTGCTCCTTGTTGCCGGGGCCCGGCCCAGGAGGCGGGCGCTGCTGGCCGCCCTGGCCCGGCACTATCGAAAAAAGGGCTTAAAGGTGGGCCTGCTGCGGGCTCCAACGGAGCCCGAGGGGCTCCGCCGGGCGGCAAAGCGCCTCTATCAAGTTCTACGTGGCTTTGATGCGCAGGGGGTGGATCTCATCCTGGCCGAGGGAGTTTCTGCGCGGGGTCTGGGTGCCGCATTGATGAACCGGCTGCGCCGGGCCGCCGCCCGCACCATCAAGGTCTAGGTGATAAATATGGCCGAAAGGAAAATCAAGATCTTGTTTGTCTGCACCGGCAATACCTGCCGCAGCCCCATGGCGGAGGCGCTGCTGCGCCACGAGTGGGCCAAGCGCCCCGGCGCCCCGGCGCTGGAAGTGGCTTCGGCCGGGCTGGCGGCGGTGGAGGGGGAGCAGGCCTCCGCGCATGCCCGCACGGTCATGCGCGAGGCGGGGCTTGACCTGGAGGCGCACCGTTCGGCTCCGCTGGACGAGCGTCTGGTTGGCGAGGCCAGCTTGATCCTGGTCATGAGCCGGCTGCAGCGCGAGCGCTTGCTGCGCCTCTTTCCCGCAGCGGCGGGCAAAACCTTTCTTTTAAAGGAATTTGCCGGGCTGGAGGGGGATCCTGATGTGGCCGATCCTTATGGAGGTTCCCTGGAGGATTACCGCCGCATTTTTGAGGAGCTCCGCGACGGCATTGAAAAAATTGTCCAAATCCTTGAAGGAGGCAAAGAGAATGGCCATAGCCCTGGGCAGTGACCACGCCGGATTTGCCTTAAAGAAGCTGATTGGAGAGCACCTGGAGGCCAAGGGGATGGAGGTTGCCGATTTCGGCACTTTCAGCGAGAGCAGCGTGGATTACCCGGACATCGCCCTGCCGCTAATAGCTGCGGTGGCCGCCGGTGACTACCCCCTGGGGATTTTAGTCTGCGGCACGGGCATAGGGATGACCATTGCCGCCAACAAGTACCCCGGCATCAGGGCCGCCCTCTGCGGCGACACTTTCTCCGCTCGCTGTGCCCGCGAGCATAACGACGCCAACATCCTGACCCTGGGGGCGCGAGTGGTCGGACCCGGGCTGGCGCTGGCGATCGTGGATGCTTTCCTGGAGAGTTCCTTCCAGGGCGGGCGCCACCAGCGCCGCCTGGAGAAAATCGCCTTTATCGAGAGGGGAGGCCGCATTTCAACCTCGCCATGAGCGGAGCAAGGAGGCCCTAGCATGACAGAGAAGGATCATCTCAGCGAGCTCCGCCGTGTCGATCCCGAGATTGCTGCGGCAATCGAGAGAGAAGAGAGGCGGCAGCAGGAAAATCTTGAGCTCATTGCTTCAGAGAACATTGCCAGCCGCGCCGTTATGGAGGCCCAGGGTTCGGTGCTGACAAACAAGTATGCCGAAGGATATCCCGGCGCGCGCTACTATGGCGGCTGCCGCTGGATGGACGAGGTGGAACGGCTGGCCTGTGCCAGGGCGCAGCAGCTTTTTAACGCCGAGCACGCCAATGTGCAGCCCCACTCGGGTTCCTCGGCCAACCTGGCCGTTTACCTGGCCTTCTTGAACCCGGGCGACCGCATCCTGGGCATGAACCTGGCCCACGGCGGCCACCTGACCCATGGCAGCCCGGTGAACATAACCGGCCGCTATTTCAAGGTCTACTCGTACGGCGTGGATGGCCACAGCGGCCTGCTGGACATGGAGGAGGTGCGCCAAAAGGCGCTCCAGTGCCGCCCAAGGCTTATCATTGCCGGGGCCACCGCCTACCCGCGCCGCATTGACTTTGCCGCATTTGAGAATATTGCCCGGGAAATAGGGGCCATCTTAATGGTGGACATGGCCCACATCGCCGGGCTTGTTGCCGCGGGGCTGCATCCCAGCCCCCTGCCCCATGCAGCGGTGGTGACGACCACAACCCACAAGACCCTGCGCGGTCCTCGCGGTGGCCTCATTCTCTGCCGACGGGAGTACGCCTCTCGCATTGATAAGGCCGTCTTTCCCGGCCTGCAGGGCGGGCCGCTAATGCATGTCATCGCGGCCAAGGCCGTGGCCCTGAAAGAGGCGCAGTCGCCCGCCTTTGCCGCCTACCAGGCCCGGGTGGTGGAGAACGCGCGGGCGCTGGCGGCGAGCCTCCTGGAAGCCGGTTTTGACCTGGTCACCGGGGGCAGCGACACCCACCTCGTCCTGGTGGACCTGCGTTCGAAAAAGATCAGCGGACTGGAGGCAGAGCAGCTGCTGGAAAGAATCGGCATCACCGTGAACAAGAATGCCATTCCCTTTGACCGGCGCAGCCCGCGGGTGACCAGCGGCCTGCGGCTGGGCACGCCCGCCGTTACCTCGCGGGGGATGGGGAGAGAACAGATGCAAATAATTGCCCGGGTGATTGACGAGGCCATCACCTATCGCCACAACGAGACCGTGCTCGGCAGGCTGCGGCGCCGCGTCAGCGAGCTCTGCCGGGAATTCCCCATTAAACCGTCTTACTAGGGAGGCGGGCGGTCGCCTGGAGAACAAGGGGATGAAGCCGCCGCTTCATGCAGGGGGGTGTAAAGATGCCGCAAAGGCCGGATTGGGATTCTTACTTTATGGACATTGCCCGCATCGTGGCCACCCGCTCCACCTGCCTGCGCCGCCGCGTGGGCGCGCTCCTGGTCCTGGAGAAGCGCATCCTGGCCACGGGCTACAACGGGGCCCCCTCGGGCCTGCGCCATTGCGAGGAGGCCGGCTGCATCAGGCAGGAGCAGAACGTTCCCGCCGGGGAGAGGCACGAACTATGCCGCGGCCTTCATGCCGAGCAGAATGCCATTATCCAAGCAGCCCTGAACGGCGTGGCCATTAAGGGGGCGACCCTTTACTGCACCCATTTCCCCTGCGTGGTTTGCGCCAAGATGCTGATAAACGCGGGCATACGGCGGGTTTGCCTCGCTCACAGCTACCCCGACAGCCTTTCGGAGAAGCTGCTGAGCGAAGCTGGCATGGCCATTGATTATCTAGTATAATGTAACATGTAATTTTAGTAAATATCTGTTTAATACAAGAAAAGATTTGGACAACATATAGCCTCATTTCTTTTCCGGCCCCGGCCGGATGGAGGAAAGGCGGTGCAGCGTTGACGGTAGAGTTGATCCGTTCTATCCGGGAAGCTGAAAAAAAGGCCGATGAGCTCATCCGCCAGGCGAGGGAGGAAGCCCGCCAGGCGGTAAAAGAAGCCGAAGCGAGGGCGGCCGCAGAAGCGGATCGCCTTCTCGCTGCGGCGGAGAAGGAAGCCGCGGAGCTGATTCGCCGGGCCGAAGAGGAGGCGCATGCCGAAGCCCGTCCCATTGGCGACGCCTCCCGCGAGGAGATCGCGGCGCTGAAAGCCGCTGCCGGCTCCCGAATGGCCCAGGCGGTGGCCCTGGTCAAGGAGCGGATTACGACATGGCCATAGCGGAAATGAAAAAAGTTTTTTTACTGGCCCACCGGCAGGAAAGGGAGAAGATCATTGCCCTTTTGCAGCGCCTGGGCACCATGGAAATTAACGATGTCACCGCCGGCCGGGCCTGGGAAGAGATGGAGGCGCTCATGGAGCCGGGGCAGGCGGCGGCGGACCTGGCGGACACGGAAGCCCGGCTGGCCGAAGCCCGCTACTGCCTTGATTTTTTGCAGCGCTACTTTCCCGTGCGCAAGGGCCTCCTGGAACAGTTTACCGGGGGGAAAATCGCCCTCAGCAGCACCGAGTTCAGCCGCTGCGGCGAGCAGCGTGAGCAGATGCACGGGATTTATCTCTCCTGCCGCGAGGCCGAGGAGAAGCTGACGGCGCTGCGCACCGAGAGAACCCGCCTCCAGGCAGCGCTGAACGAGCTGAAGCCCTGGGCCGGTTTCCCGCTGCCCCTGGAGGAGATAGCCGACACCAAAAGGGTGCGCCTGAGCCTGCTGGCCATTCCCGTCAACCAGATGCCTTCCCTGCAAGAGGCTCTGGCGGAGAAAGCCCCCGCCGTCATGCTGGAGGAAGTTTCCCGCGACCGGGACCAGGCCTACTGCTTCCTCCTTTGCCTGGCCGAAGATGAGGCCGTGGTGGGCCTTCTCCTGAAAGATGCCGGGGCGAACCCGGTGAGCTTCCCCGGGCTTAAGGGGACGGCGGCGCAGAACATCGCCGCCCTGGAGGAGAAGGAGGCGGCGCTGCAGCGGGAAGAGGAGGCCGTGCTCGACGGGATCAAGGAGCTGCTGGGCGAGCGGGAGCGCCTCATGGCATATTACGATTACCTGGAGCGAGAGCGGGCCCAAAAAGCCATCGGGGAGAATTTTGCCCAGACTGGCTCCAGCTTCCTCGTTGAAGGGTGGGTGCCGGCCGGGGCGCTGCCCGACCTGGAGCAGAGCCTGTTAAAAGAAAGCAAAACCGCCGTCCTGGTGGCCCGCGACCCCCTGCCCGAGGAAAATGTGCCCATCCTGCTGCAAAATCGCGGCCTGGCCGAGCCCTATGAAGTAGTCACCAAGATGTACGGCTATCCCCACCAGAACGAGCTTGATCCCACGGCGCTGCTGGCTCCCTTCTTCTTTTTCTGCTTCGGCATCTGCTTCTCCGACGCCGGCTACGGGGTCGTCCTGGCGCTGCTCAGCTACTTCCTCTCCCGCAAGCTTAAACTGGCCGGGATGGGGCGGCAGCTTCTCCAGCTCCTCTTCATGGGCGGCATCTCTTCGGCATTTTTTGGAGTTCTTTTCGGGAGCTGGTTTGGCGATTTGATCCCCATTAAGCCGCTATGGTTCAACCCCATGGAGGACCCTATGCGCATGCTCATCTTCTCCTTTGGCTTCGGCATTGTCCAAATCTACTGCGGCATGGCCATCAAGGCCTACCGCAGCATCAAGGAAGGGAAGGTTCTTGACGCCCTCTTTGACCAGGGCGGCTGGTACCTCTTTCTTACGGGCTTGATGCTGCTCCTTTTGCCCCAAGCCCGGGCCGCCGGCCAGTGGATGGCCATTGCCGGTGCCGCGGTATTGATTCTCACGCAGGGCCGCAGCCAGAAAAACCCTGTCAAGAGGTTCTTCAGCGGCCTGCTGAGCCTCTACAACGTGACCGGCTTTTTGAGCGATGTCCTCTCCTACTCCCGCCTGCTGGCCTTGGGGTTGGCCACGGGGGTTATCGCCGTGGCGCTCAATTCCATGGGCGGCCTCCTGCCCAAGGGAGTGGTGGGCTTTATCCTGCTGGTTCTTTTCCTCAGCGGAGGACATCTCTTCAACCTGGTGATTAGCGGGCTGGGCTCCTATGTCCATACCAGCCGGCTTCAGTATATCGAGTATTTTGGAAAGTTCTTTGAAGGCGGCGGCAAAGCCTTCCGGCCCTTCGCCTTGAATACGAGGTACGTGCAGGTGGAGGAAGAAGAGAGGCCGGTTAAAGATGTCGCCTGAAGATGTCATCATTTTTCAACGAGGTAAAGGAGGATGTTTTTCATGTCAGGTACTGTAATCGCGCTTCTGGGCGCCGCCCTGGCGGTGATCCTGCCTGGCATCGGCTCCGCCCTGGGAGTTGGGCTGGTGGGGCAGGCTGCTGCCGGCGTAGTCACGGAAGACCCCGACAAGTTCGGCCAGACGCTGTTGCTGCAGGCCCTGCCGGGCACCCAGGGCATCTACGGCCTGCTCACCGGATTTCTAATCATGCAGCGGATTGGCGTCATCGGCGGCAATCTGCTGGATCTGACCACGGGGCAGGGCCTTGCCGTGTTGATGGCCGCCGCTCCCATTGCCCTGGTGGGCCTTCTTTCAGCCATCTACCAGGGGCAGGCTGCCGCAGCCGGCGTGGGCCTCATCGCCAAGCGCCCTGAGGAGCTGGGCAAGGCCATCATCTACGCCGTCATGGTGGAGACCTATGCCGTTCTCTCCCTGCTCGCCTCCATCATGCTGCTCTTTGGGCTTTCGCTGTAAGGAGTGCGGCTGATGAGCGCAGGAGCTGAGCGGATCATTGAGCATATCTTAAACGACGCCCGGGAAAAGGCCGCGGAGATCAGGGCCGAGGCGGCACGCAGGTCCGAGGAGATTTTGGTGCAGGCGCAGGAGGAAGCCGCCCGCCGGCGGGAGCAGATCCTGGCGCGGGCGCGCGAGGAGGCGGCCGCAGTAAAGCGCCGCATCCTGGGCGCGGCCCGGTTGGAGGCGCGCAAGGAGAAGCTGGCGGCAAAGCAGGAGCTCATTGCCCAGGCCTTTCAGCAGGCGCTGGAAGAGCTGTGCGCTCTTGACGATGAGAACTACTCTTCCCTCCTGCGGGAGATGCTCTTGGCGGCCGCGGAAAGCGGAACGGAGAAAGTTTTGCTCTCGGAGAGAGATCGCGCCCGCCTCCCGGAGCGCTTTTGGGCAGAGCTGAATGAAGCCCTGCTTAAGGCGGGGAAAAAGGGTGAGCTGGCCCCGGCCGAAGAAACGCGGGAAATAAAGGGAGGCTTCATCCTGCATTCAGGCGGGGTGGAGATTAACTGCTCCTTTGAAGCCCTGCTGGAGGCGCAGCGGAACGAGCTGGAACCGGAGCTGGCCGCTATTCTCTTTGATGAGAAAGCAAACTGAAGCTTCCCCCGGAGGAAAGGAGAGCCGACAGGCAGATGCCGGCAGTAGACAGAAGCTACGCTTATGCTTACGCGGTGGGCCGGATCAGGGCCCTGGAGAGGCGCCTCATCGACCGGAACAGGTTCAACCGCATGATCGAAGCGCCCTCGCCTGAAGAGGTCTTAAAAATCCTGGCGGAGACGGATTATGCTGCCGCCATGGCGGGGCTGGAAAGCGTATATGATTTTGAACCGGCCCTAAGGGATGAGCTTGGCCGCAGCTACCTGGAGCTGAAGAAAATGAGCCCCCGCCCGGAAATAATCGATCTCTTCCTGCTGCGCTTCGACATCCACAACCTGAAGGCGCTGTTCAAGGCCAGGTACCTGGGGACGGAGGCGGAGATGCTCTATTCCTTCGGCACGCTGTCCCTGCCGCTGCTGCGGGAGGCGGTGGCGGCGCTGGATTTCCGCGAGCTGCCGCCGCGGCTGCGCTGCGCCGCCGCGCAGGTGGCCGATGAATTTGCCCTCTCCAGCGATTCCCAGGCCATTGACCTGATCCTGGACCGCTTCTTATACGACGAATTAGTTTCTTCATCTCGCGAGATGGGCTCGCATTTCCTGGAAGAATTTTTTCAGAAGCAGGTTGATTTAATCAACATCAAAACCTTTATCCGACTGCAGCGAATTGGGCGGGATCGCGCCTTTCTGCAGAAGGTGCTGCTGCCGCATGGACGCCTGGGGCCGGAGTTTTTCATCGCTCTTTACGGCAATTCCCTAGAGCAGCTGGCCGGCGAGCTGGCGGCAGGCGAGTACGGGCCCCTGGTTGGCGAGGGTCTCCGGCACTGGCTGGAGCGAAAGTCGCTGGCGCGCCTGGAGAAGCTGTCTGACGACTTTCTCACCGCTTTCCTGCAGCGCGGCAAGCACACTCCTTTCGGCCTGGAGGCGCTTGTGGGCTACCTCTGGGCCCGGGAGATGGAGATAAAAAACATCCGCCTCATCCTGGTGGGCAAGATCAACCGGCTGCCCCAGGAAGCGATCAGGGAGAGAATGCGCCATGCCTACCTGTAAAATAGCCGTTGTCGGCGACAGGGATTCCATCCTCGGCTTCAAGACTCTCGGCGTTGCCACCTTCCCCGCCGCCGATGCCGCCGCAGCACTGCAGATTTTCCGGCAGCTGGTGGCAGAAAACTACGGGGTCATCTTTGTCACCGAGGAACTGGCCCGGGATCTGCGCGAGCCCATTGCAGAGCTGAACAGGCGCTTTCTGCCGGCGGTCGTGCCCATTCCCAGCAGCCGGGGGACGCTGGGGATAGGCATGGAGGCGATCCGGAAAAACGTGGAAAAAGCAATCGGTGCCGACATTTTCTCGAGGAAAGAAGGGTGATATCTTTGGAGGTTGGCAGGATTATCAAGGTTTCCGGCCCCCTGGTCGTGGCTGAAAACATGGCCGGAGCCCGCATGTACGACGTGGTTCGCGTCAGCGAGGAGCGCCTGCTGGGAGAAATCATTGAGCTCCGCGGCGATCGGGCTTCGATACAGGTATACGAGGAGACGGAGGGGCTGGGGCCGGGAGACCCTGTTTATGATACCGGTGCCCCGCTGAGCGTGGAGCTGGGCCCGGGGCTGATTGAATCCATTTTTGACGGGGTGCAGCGCCCCCTGAACGTAATCCGCCAGCAGGCGGGAGACTATATCACCCGCGGGGTGGATGTTCCGGCGCTGGACCGCACGCGCAAGTGGCACTTTGTGCCCCGCGTGAAGGCGGGCGAGACGGTGGAGGCCGGAGACATCATCGGCACGGTGCAGGAGACAAGCATCGTCGAGCACCGCGTCATGGTCCCCCCAACGCTGCCTGCAGGCAAGATCTTAGAAATCAGGGAAGGTGAGTTCAGCGTCGACGAGGTCGTGGCCAGGGTGGAGACGGCGGAGGGCATCGTGGATCTGACCATGATGCAGAAGTGGCCCATCCGCCAGGGCCGGCCCTACCGCGAGAAGCTGGGCCCGTACATTCCCATGATCACGGGGCAGCGGATTATCGACACCTTCTTTCCCGTGGCCAAGGGCGGCACGGCCTGCATTCCCGGCCCCTTCGGGAGCGGGAAGACGGTCACGCAGCACCAGCTAGCCAAGTGGGCCGATGCCGAAATTGTCGTCTACATCGGC
>Ga0209537_1000215_pt1 | contig 68153 bp, 58 predicted proteins | sample BioPla4DNA1_FD_187698 | JGI IMG/M metagenome (GOLD analysis project Ga0209537, IMG submission 187698) | Biogas fermentation microbial communities from Germany - Plant 4 DNA1 (SPAdes) (version 2) | ecosystem: Engineered > Bioreactor > Anaerobic > Digestate | place: Bielefeld, North... | reverse complement strand
GAGCGGGTTTCACGCTTTTTCATGCCTTTTTACAACTTAGGTGTGATTTCTTAAAATATCTCCTTAAACATCCCTCAAAACCGCATTTCATCTCTCGTTTTTGGGTTAAAGTTATTTTTCTGCATCCTTGTTATTAAGTATTATCGCTTATTTCAGAACTTCGCAATTTACTCTATAATATAACAGCAAATTAAGATAAAAGCACTGTCAATGCGGGTAAGGTTATGAAAACCATTCATAAAAAATACGGATAACCGATAAGATAAGTGATACGATATAAACATGGACGGCGCATCGGGAATAATATGCATGAGTTAGAAAAGGGGATGGAAAGCAATATGAACAGAGTAAAAATAATCAACGGAAGAATTATTACCCCTTGCGGAATAATTGAAGGCGGGACGCTGATCTATGAGACCGGAAGCATAGTCTACACAGGCCGGCAGAATATTGAGCAGCAAGATTGCGAGGTTATCGACGCCGCTGGCAATTATGTTTCATCCGGGTTTATTGATATCCATACGCACGGCGGCGGGGGAAGCGATTTCATGGATGGAACCTGCGAGGCATACCTGAATGCAGCCGGGAAACATGCGGAGCATGGGACGACATCCCTTGTTCCCACTATCCTTGCGAGTAGTGTTGAAGAGCTTGAGAATACATTCAAGGCTTACAGGAAAGCCAACGAAATAAATGATAAAGGTGCGCAGTTTCTTGGGCTGCACCTCGAAGGCCCTTACTTATCAATGTCCCGGAAAGGCGCTCAGGATTCCAGGTATATAAAACCTCCCGTTAAGGAGGAGTATGAGAAGATATTAAGCCTGTCCGGCGATATAGTCAGATGGAGCGCCGCTCCCGAACTGGAGGGGGCCATAGAATTCGGGGAATTTATAAAAAAGCGCGGAATACTTCCGTCCATTGCCCACAGCGATGCTATCTACGAGCAAGTACGGGAAGCTTATGAACATGGATTTACGCATGTTACCCATTTGTACTCATGCACGTCGGCAGTACATAAGAGAAATGCCTATAAGTATGCGGGCGTTGTCGAAAGCGCCTTCCTTATTGATGACATGACAGTTGAAGTGATTGCGGATGGCATACATCTGCCGCCATGCCTGCTCCAGCTCGTCTATAAAATTAAAGGCCCTTCAAGGACCGCTCTTGTTACCGATTCAATGAGGGCGGCCGGTATGCCTGAAGGCGAAAGTATCCTGGGAAGCCTGAAAGACGGGCAAAAGGTGATAGTTGAAGGCGGAGTGGCAAAGCTTATGGACAGAACGGCTTTGGCGGGAAGCGCGGCCACCGCCGACAGGCTCGTCAGAACGGTTGTGAAACAGGCCGGAATACCGCTCATAGACGCGGTAACGATGATGACTATCACCCCTGCTGCAATTATCGGCGCGGATGAAAAAAAAGGCAGCCTTGATAAAGGCAAGGACGCCGATATAATCATATTTGACGATGATATCAATATCAAAATGACTATCATCAAAGGGAAAATAGTATACGAATCTAACCGGCAAAGCCGTCCGGATGGGTCGAGTGCCAGCGCCACGCGCTCTCTATAATCGTTTCCAGGTCATTATAGCGCGGTTCCCACCCAAGTTCACGTTTGGCCTTTTCGGACGACGCCACGAGCACGGCGGGATCACCTTTCCGCCTTTGCGTTATTTCGACGGGTATCGCGTGCCCCGTAACTTTTTTCGCCGTGTCAATAACCTCTTTAACCGAAAAACCCTTACCGTTTCCGAGATTGTAAACACCGCTGCCGCTGCCTTCCCTCAGACCGTTCAGCGCAAGTATATGCGCATCGGCAAGATCGGTAACATGGATATAGTCCCTTATGCATGTGCCGTCCGGCGTTGGATAATCATCCCCGTATATTTGGACGGCTTTCCGTTTTCCAAGCGCCGCTTGAAGGATTATTGGTATGAGATGGCTTTCAGGGTCGTGATCTTCGCCGATGCTGCCGTCGATACGCGCGCCTGCCGCATTAAAATAACGGAGGGTTGCGTATTTGATCCCGTATGCCTTTTCACACCATTTAAGCATTTTTTCAATGGCCAGTTTTGTTTCACCGTACGGATTTGTCGGTTCCGTCCTGTCGGTTTCAAGAATAGGTATGTTTTCTGGCTCGCCGTATACGGCAGCGGTAGATGAGAAAACTATAACCGGTACCTCGTATTCTTTCATTTTATCCAGCAGATTCATTACGGATATCAGATTGTTTTTATAATAGTCGAGCGGTTTGGACATGCTTTCTCCAACGAGGGAACTTGCCGCAAAATCAATAACCGAATCAATTTTGTTTTCACTGAATACACTGTCGAGAAAACAGATGTCAGTTAAATCTCCGTGATAAAATCTGCATTCGCCGACAGCTTCCCTGTGGCCTTTGACAAGGTTATCGACAACTACAACTTCCTCACCGTTATCAACAAGCTCAGCCGCGGTATGGCTTCCGATATATCCTGCCCCGCCTGCCACCAAAACAGCCATTTTTTCTGCCTCCTTTAAAATATTATTTCCCTGCCGCCGTTTCCCGCTTCCGTTATGTAGAAACTCGCGTCATGGCCGATCTCTTTATAATATGCTCCGCCGACACGTTCTATAAACTCCCGGACTTTATCTTCACGGACAAGGCTGACCGTACATCCGCCGAAGCCCGCTCCGGTCATTCTTGAACCCAACACTCCTTCCACTTTCCTCGACTGTTCGACAAGCGTATCAAGTTCTTTGCCCGTAACCTCATATAAATCTCTTAAAGAATCATGAGACGCATTCATTAATACTCCAAATTCCTTCAGCCTGTTTTTCTTTAACGCCTCTACCGCTTTAATTACCCTTTCATTCTCATAAACCACATGGGCAACGCGTTTCCTTATCGTTTCACCGGATATCTGATCCCGATACCTTATAAAATCTCCAACAGATATATCCCTCAGATATGACGCATTGGGAAATATACGCCGCAACTGTTCAAGACCGTGTTCGCATTCGCTTCTTCGTTCATTGTATTTTTCACCAGCAAGGCTTCTTTTTACGTTTGTGTTCGCAATCACAAGCTTATAACCTTTCATGTCCAGCGGCACCATTTCCCACGTCAGATCGCGGCAATCCAGGAAAATGGCCATATTTTTCTTTCCCATCGCAGACGCGAACTGATCCATTATCCCGCACTTTACCCCGACATAATTATGTTCGGCTTTCTGTGCTATCTTAGCAATTTCGACCATATTAATCTCTCTTTTAATTTCATGATACGCGTTTCCCAGGGCGACAAGAGCAATGGCCGTCGCGATCTCAATGGCGGCCGACGAAGAAAGGCCGCTTCCAAGCGGGACTTTATCGTCATACAATAAGTCGCAGCCGCAAAGTTTATAGCCGGACTTTTGAAGTTCATCGGCCACGCCGAGCTGGTAATTGCCCCATTTTAAATGCTTCCATTTGTGCAGTTCATCAAGGTTTGCGCTGACCATTTGCTTCAGATCGGTCGCTATAAGATTTATCTGCCGGTCATCACGCGGTCGCGCCAGCACCGTCGTATCCATCGTAAGAGCCACAGGAAATACAAAACCTCCGTTATAATCGGTATGCTCGCCTATAAGGTTTACCCTTCCGGGTGACCTGAATATGCGTATCCCGTCACTTTGTCCCCCAAAGTAAGATAAAAAGGTTTCAATTAACTCGCTATACATATAAAACCCTCCTATAATTCTTCAGCCGTTTTCCGCAGGAACCTGCGATATGCGTTTCTTAACTCGACGGCCTTTTCTTCAGGCGCAGTCGTGTTGCAGTGAGCCCAAACTCCCGTTTCACTGGACGCGTTAAATTTTTGCTTTTCTTTTGATCTCATCGGCGGAAAAAATTCTATATGAAAATGGTAATAATCTGTCGTATCAGGCCAATTCACCGGGTTTTGATGCATACACATCATGTAAGGGAATTGAGTGTCAAACAATGAATCAAGCATTCCAACCGTTTCGCGGATTGTTTTTGCGAGGTCCTTTCTTTCCGCTTCACTCATGTCAGCCAGGTTTTGCTTGTGATTCCTGGATATAATATAGACACCGTACGGATATTCGACAAAAAACGGGAGCACAACGGAAAAACTGTCGTTTTCAAAAATAACGCGCTGCCCGAAATCCTGTTCTTCTTTAAGAAAACGGCAAATAAGACATTCGCCGTTATTCTCATAGTATTCGCTGCATGCTTCGAGTTCAAGCTCGATTTTTTTCGGAATAAACGGATAACCGTATATTTGGCCGTGAGGATGCGGCATTGTCACTCCTACAACCTCGCCGCGGTTTTCAAATATAAAAACGTATCTTATTTTTTTATCTTTTGAAAGTTCAATAAACCTCTCTGTCCATAAATTTACAAGCTTAATCACATGCTCTTCCGGGAGCTCGGGAAGCGTAACAGTATGCTGCGGCGAATACAGAATAACCTCGCACTTGCCATATGCTTCACTCGTCCTGAAAAAAGCGTTGGCCACCGGATCAGGTTCGGGGGGATTTTGAGACAATGCCGGGAAATCATTGTCGTATTTGTAAACATCATATTCGGGAACATTCCCGGATTCGGGACAGAACGGGCACCAGTCTTCAGGCATCTGAGGCCTGTCCTGCCTATGCGATGCAATCATTACCCAATCCTTGATAAACGGATGCCATCTGAGTTCAGCCATAACGGTCTCCTTTCAAAAGATTATACAGTGTTAAAGGTTTCAACCATATTCTATTATTGTGGGTTACTTTTGTAAATGGTACAATGTTTTTGGAATATGGAATTATGTTGTCAGGATAAAAAATGCTTGAAAAATATTATTTCAACAAATATAACCAGACGGACTTGAACGTATATCGCTGCGGAATACAAAAATGCAAGCCGGGATATACATGGGGTCCCGGTGTGCGTGATCACTTCATCGTGCACTATGTATTAAAAGGTACGGGCACTTTTTCTGTGCAAAACAAATCCCACCGTCTCTGTGCGGGCGACGGTTTTGTTATTTTTCCCGATCAGCTTGTAACATACACAGCCGACAAAGATAACCCCTGGACATATTCCTGGGTTGGCTTCCACGGTTTAAAAGCCGAATCATATCTTAGAAAAGCCGGGTTTTCAAAAGAGCGTCCGATTTTTAGATACGACAGCGACGAAAAACTTTCGGACTGTCTGAACAGCATGATATCCTGCGCAAGGATCAGTATTCCTTCCGAACTGATGCTTTTAGGGTATCTGTATATATTTTTGTCGCTGCTAATTGATAACGGCAGGCGTGAGAACACTCAACATCCCGGTTCCGATAATAACGACAAATATATACGACGGGCAATTGAATTTATATCAAAGAATTATTCCAATGAAATTTCAATTCAGGATCTGGCATCCCGTTTGGGTATTGACCGCAGTTTCCTATATACTGTTTTCATAAAGCATCTTAACATGTCGCCCCAGGATTTTTTAATCAGGTTCAGGATTGACCGGGCTGTTGAACTAATGGAAAACACTTCCCTGTCAATAGGCGACATTTCGCGTTCGGTAGGATATGACGACCCGCTGCACTTTTCAAAAATATTCAAGAAGAAAAAAGGGATTTCCCCAAGTTTATTCAGAAAACAACTTACTGGGAACTAAACATTAAAAATGGTTAACTTGCGAATTCCCCGTTCGCAAGGTTTATATAAACCAGCCAATAGCCGCTCATATCGCCGTATTCCGGATTGCTCATACCCACCCATCTGCATATTTTTTCAAAAGGCTTGCCGTCCGAGTCGTCCTTTGCAGGTATTCCCAAAACGAAATAATTCATTCTGCTCCTGTCCGACCGGTAAATACCTGCAATAAGATGCCTGTACTTAAACAAACCAACAAGTATTTTGGGATTTGCAAAAAGCGGAATTTTCATATTGCAGGCGAAAAGGATATTGCTGAGCTTCGCGAGATCGTTTATTTTATACCATGCATAATCATGTCTGGGATTCAGAAAAGGCTCTATATTCTCAAACATTTCTTTCAATTTGCGTTCAAGGCTTAATGTATCAATTTTGTTTTTATCGCTGCCGCCCTGATCTTCACCGGGTTTTTCGGATGTACTTTTATAGTTCTCGATACTCAATATGTTTTCTTTTTCAGCTTTCTCAATCTTACCGGATTCTTTTTTCAACAAACGCTGTCTTATCGATTCATCCCATACGCCGGATCTGCCGCAGATTCCAACCATCGGCAAAAAAATTCTTTCCCTGTGCTCCGCTGCAATCAATATGTATTTGATATTCGCCGGATCCATACCCAATGAATGAATCGCCCCGTAATCAAGATTTCTCCTGAAAATACCGTTCATCCGGCCCGCATCCAGACTTCCGGCACGCAATACGCCTAATTCATTGTTTTTTTCATATATCAATATTATCGTATAGGGGGCTGTTCCCTCTCTTAACCGCCTGATCTGCAAAGTCAGCGTAATTCCGTTCCTGTTTCCTTCAAACCGCGCAAACCCTTCCGGTGCGCCTCCGATACCAAATCCCGTGTCCAGTTCCTCCAAAATCACATATTTTTTAAAATATCCCGCGGGTACCATAATTGAACCACCGCCCATATTTTTCATAATAAATTATATGCCGGGCAATAAAAAATAAGCCTTGTATTTTGTCCAAGACTTAGCGGCATAATGTTGTACCAAAATTGCGGAATTTTTATCGGCTGACTTATTTTAAACCGGTACCCGCCTCTTATTAAATTGAGGATTATTTATTAGTGACGGTATGCCCCGGGAGATTTGCAACAATGTTTGCAAAGGCAATAAACTGTTCTATCGACAGCTCCTCACCGCGTACGTTACAGTTTAAATTCAACGACGCCAATATATCACGTATTGTTTCCTTTTCAAGCTTTAATTCGTCAGAACTGTTTATCGCGTTCAGCAAAGTTTTTCTTCGTTTTGAAAACGCTGCGCGTACGCATTGAAAGAAAACCTTTTTATCGACAATTGAATCCAAATATTTACCCGACGGAGTTATTTTTATTACTACCGAGTCGACCTCCGGCTTTGGTATAAAACATCGGCGCGAAACATTAAACAATAGCTTTATATCGCCTGCCGTCTGAACCCCAACCGATAATGCCCCGTAGTCTTTGCTTCCCGGTTTTGCGGACATCCTTTCGGCTACTTCTTTCTGAACCATAAAAACCATTCTTTCAACAGGAAAGTCGTTTTCAAGAAACATCATAATTACCGGAGTCGTTATATAATACGGAAGATTTGAAACAATCTTGACAGTTTTGTCCCAACCGGCCGTAAGCGACTGGATGTCGGTTTTCAGTATGTCTTCATTTATTATCGTTACATTTTTAAAACTGCCTGTGGTTTCTTCAAGCGCGGGAATAATTCTGCTGTCGATTTCTATGGCGGCCACCTTACCGGCTTTGCCGGCGAGAGCAACAGTAAGGGCGCCGATTCCCGGCCCGATTTCAATAACAAAATCGTCGCCGTTTATTTCCGCGGCGTCAACAATTTTTCTGATTATGTTAATATCGGTAAGGAAGTTCTGACTCAATTGTTTTGATAACCGGATATTATACTTTTTCAATATCTCGTTTGTATTAATCACTCGGATTCTCCCGGAAAACCTGTTAAAAACCGTACCGGAACAAAATCAAGTTCCGGTACTGATTTAAGGCTTTTACTTTCGGCATAAGCCGGTTATTTCTTTGAATAAGTATTTTCCTTCCAGCGGGTGTCATTTTGTTCTTTTAATATATACACCTTAACCTTTTTCTTTCCCCATTTTGCGACAGCTTCCCTTGAATCGAGATAAACATCAATAATATTACCCTTTATCGCGCTTCCGATATCGCCCGCAATCGCAAACCCGTAATCCGGCGCACTGCCTACAACCTCTACATATACTTTCGTATATAACGGTATTACCTTAGGGTCAACAGCTATTATTCCTTCCCTTGCCTTCATCCCAGTGTAGCATATGCCAAATTCGGGATGTTCGGGGTGTTTCCCCGTATCCGCAAATGACGAAGTATATGAGGTCGCATTCATTTCGATAACTTTTGAATACCTGACAACATCACCGCGTGATGTTTTAAAGTTTGGAACGGTCCCAAACTCAACGAGTTCATCGACCGGATCACTTATTACTTTTTCGTTCATAAACTCTTTAGATACGATTCTTCCGTCTTCATAAGTAAGTTTGTAATATTTCTCGAGGACTCCATTGGCACCTGCCTGTACAATCTTTTGTTCACCGCGGTTCATATTTTCATTCGGGATTTGAACAACGGCATACGGAATCGGTTCGGTTTCGGTATGTTGTTCCTCTTTCACGCGGATAATCCTGATGTCCATTCCTGCTTCAATAGGATCATCCAATGATCCGTTATATATTCTGTCGAGAGGCCCCATAACTATGCCATTTGCCTGGATTGTTTCACCTATTGTGTCATAATATGTCATAACCTGTGTTGAACGGCCTTCAACCTGGATAGTCACAGGTACCGCGCGCTTTATCTGTATTTCCTCTACAGTCTCGTCCGACAGCTTATGCCCAAGCGGAACGCTTACATAATCATATGATTCAACCAGGATGCCCACCTGTTCTAAAACCGTTTCCACATCTTTTCCCATTGTTTTTACTTGAATACCTGTATCTCCGTCAATAATTTTCAGTTCTTTCTTTAAAGAGTCATAAACAAGAAATCCAATGGAAACAGACATGGATAAGACAATAATCAAGACAAGAATTCGTCTAAAGAGCATGCTGCGTTTTAAATAACTCAGCAAGAATATATCCATTCTCAACTTCCTTTCATTTTACCCGATAAAACGTTCCTCCCATAACTGTCTTACCGGTTGTTCCCGGTGTTTTAACCGGGCAAATCCGGTTCTCAATGCCCTTTTTCTCTTTTTCTTTAAAGCATTGTTTAACCGGGTATTTATGCAATTTATCCCTTTGTTTTTGCCTCACTTTCCCTCACATGGATACTTAAGCTAACTAATAATAACCTATTATCCACGTATTGTCAACTTGTCATGCAATACATTGGTTTCATTAGTATTTTAGCTTACTGTTCGGGCATTACCGTTGTTATTATTGTACAATTATTTCCGCGGGCCCTGTTCCAGGTGTCTCGTTTCCCTGGCGAAAAACAGAAAAAAAGCTCTTGTTTACATTATTGTACAATAGTTCTTAAGTGTTCTGAACAGCCGATATTTTATTAATATGCTCCTTATAAAGCAGTTAAAACAAAACAACAGGAATTCATCGTCTGCAGCGGTGGGCGAAGGCAATTTTTTAGCCTTATTATATGAATGATAACCAAATTTGAACAATATAAACCTTCCGCTGAAAACCCGGGGAAAAATTCATCGGTACATAAAAATTTCAAAATAAAACCCTGCAGCATTTTATATAAAAATATTTGCACATTCTCCTGTTTAAGGTTATGATAAATTATACTGAAAATACAATTAATCCGGAAACTATATTCAGGATTGATAAAAGGTGGTTGTCTTTTGAAACGTATACCAAAACTGGTTTTGAGTATTATATCAATTGTAATATTGGTAGGGTTGGATCAAGCGACAAAAAAACTGGCAGAGATAAATCTTGCAGGCAAAGGAACAGTACCGGTTCTGGGAAATTTTCTTGTGCTTAATTATATAACCAACCGCGGAGGCTTCCTGTCATTCGGAAGTGATGTCGGTAGTCATCTGTGGTACGCTTTTTTTATAATATTGCCTCTTGTGTCGTTGATAGCAATTTCCGCCTATATAATTGTTGAAAAAAGAAACGACGTGTATTACCTGTCCTTTTGGGTGTTTTTTACAAGCGGTGGAATTGGCAATATAATAGACAGGATTCTTTACGGAGAAGTGAGAGATTTTCTGAACGTTGGTATCGGTTCTTTAAGAACAGGCATTTTCAATGCCGCAGATATATATCTGAATGTTTTTGCTCTTTTGGTAGTAATTATATATATATTCCGAAAAAAAGACAAAAAAGATTTACAATAGCTGTATAGTTCAGCGAAACAATACTAATAAACAGCAAATGATTCAACGGGTTTGAAGCAAGTTTTACTAATTCCCATCCGTTGTGCTATAATTTCATTTAGTATGATATCATTTACGTAAAGAGGGGGAATATATATGCAATTTTTTGACGTTGTTAATTCAAGAGGCAGCATTCGCTCCTATAAACCGGATCCCGTTGAACCCGAGAAACTTAATAAAATACTGGAAACCGTTGTAAAGGCTCCAACCGCGAGAAATATGCAGGCATTTAAAGTAATTGTAGTAAAAACGGCCGGTCACGAGAAGGAACTTAATAAAATCTATCCACCCGGGTGGTTTGTCGAAGCTCCTTATGTTCTCTGTGTTTGTGCTATGAAGGATGTATACGAAGCCCGCAAAGGCCATAGGGATTTTTCCGAAATAGATGCCGCCATCGTTATGGATCATATCGTTCTTGCCGCCACCGCTCTTGGCCTGGGAACATGCTGGATTGGAGCTTTTGATCCCGACGCCGCGCGTGAAGTCCTGAAACTTGACAGCAATCTCGAACCGATTATTTTTACTACGCTGGGCTACCCGAAAGAACCCGCGATAAAACGTCAAAAGAAATCCGTTGACGAACTGGTCGTCTACTGGAACTAGACATTTTACCCGCTGCTGTGCGTTTAACAGGGATGCAAAGCGGAAACACTAATGTAGCAGTAAATAATCAGGAGAAAGTATCAAGGTGTTCCGCATAAAAACAGCGCCGGAAAAACGCTTAAGTACAAGGTTTTTAAGCTGCAGTTTGCTATTTGTACTTGCCTGCGCAATATCTATATATGTCCTTTATACACCCCCATTCCCGGGTGTTGCCGATCAGGGCGATTTTCAAAGGGTTATGGGGGTTGTTGGTCTTCGTATGACTACTGATTCCGGTTCGCATTTTTTCCGCTATGTCATTAAAGAATATGATATGGCAGGTATCAGTCCTCTTCGGTTTGCCGGCATAATACCGACAACGAGCATGATTTATCCTGTTGCCGCGGCGAAACTCATATGCCGGATATCCGGCATGGATACTTTTAATACGCATATACTGTCGGCTGTTTACTGTTTATTGTATATTTTGTCAATCATATTATGCCTGAACCTGCTTGAAATAAAGAAAGAATCCACATTTATTTTTAGCGGGTTGATTTCGATGTTCGTACTGCTGGACGGCAATTATCTGATCTGGTTCAACAGCCTGTATGGAGAACCAATGATGATTATTGGCCTGCTTATATTTACGGCATGCTGTTTATTCTTAATCAAAAGCAGGAATCCGAGGCTAAAAGAACTTTTGCTTCTGTTTTTTGCATCCCTTCTTTTCACCGGATCAAAACTGCAGTGTATTCCATCCCTGCCTCTCATTATTTATATGATCGTCAGAATTACATGGGCAAAAAAAGAAAGTTTTCACAACGATAAAATGCGCCTTTGTGTTTTTCTGCCGGTAATTCTGCTTATTTATTACTGCGGAGGCATATATATTGACCTTAATAATACCTGCGGCAAGGATACTAAATATAATTCCGTTTTTTATGGTATTTTAAAAAATTCCGATAATACGGAAAAAGACCTGGAAATGCTCGGACTTTCGGCCGACCTCGCGGTTGAATCGGGGAAACATGCATATCTTCCTGCCGAAGAATATGAAAAATACGTGCCTTGGTCGAAAATTACGGAAGAGGAGTTTTACCGGAAAATAAGCAACTTTAAGCTGTTAAAATTTTATCTTCTAAACCCCGGAAGGCTTATAAAAGGGTTGGAATATACGGCATCTCAGAGTTTTCAAACTCAAACTTCTCTCGGCAAATATGAAAAAGGCGCGATAAACAGTTATACCTATCAATTCAACAGGTTTACATTCTGGTCTGAATTAAGAAACAGGTATTTCCCCAAACAACTGGTTTTTATTATTCTTTTTACGGCTGTCGTATTGTTTTTTTCAGTCTTGAAGTATATAAAAAATAAATCCGTTCTGCGCCTCCGTTTAAAAATTGAACTTTTTTGGGTTGTTGCGGGCATTGGCTTTCTGCAGTTTCCTATGCCTTATATCGGAAACGGCGAAGCCGATACCGCAAAGCAATTGTTTCTGTTTAATTTCATATTTGATATTCTTATTATTGCAGCGGTCACATCAATTTTTTCAACTATAATAACAGGCATACGCAGGCAACCGGCTATAGGCGGCTTATTACATCGCCCAAAACCTTTCCGATTGAATCGTGAATAACGATATCGGCCTGGTTGTCATACGGTGTCGACGATTTGTTGATTAAAACCAGCTTATCCCCCTTATAATAATCAATCAGCCCGGCGGCAGGATAAACAGCAAGAGACGTTCCTCCCACAATAAGCATATCGGCCTTCGCGATATGTGATATCGATTTGTTCAGTATGCGCATATCGAGGCTTTCTTCATAAAGGGTAACATCCGGCCTCACAATGCCGCCGCATTTATCGCAGGCAGGATACGGTCCGGGGCACGACATAACGTATACGAGATCATATTTCTTTCCGCATTTCATACAGTAGTTCCTGTATATGGAACCGTGAAGCTCAAGAACCTCCCTGCTTCCGGCAGCCTGGTGCAATCCGTCGATATTCTGCGTTATGACCGCTTTCAGTATCCCCCTTTGTTCCAGCTTTGCAAGGGCAATATGCGCATTATTCGGCTTCGCGTCGGAGTAAATCATATGGTTTTTATAAAAATCATAAAATATTTCGGGTTTGGAAATAAAAAACGAATGGCTGAGAATTACTTCAGGCGGCCGGCCGTAATTTTTTATCGTATTGTAAATACCGCTTTCGCTCCTGAAATCGGGGATATTGCTTTCAGTTGATACACCGGCCCCGCCGAAAAATACCACATAGCGGCTGTTTAAAAGCATCTCCGTCAGTTTCTTTATACCCATATCAAACTTCCTCCCGAAAATATAATACCGGCTAATTATTCTGAATCAGCCTTATTACATTCCCCTCGGCCAGCATATTCGCAAGCTCCATTGAATCCTTCGGCGCTTCGGGCAGAACTATTCCTCCGCGAGCCAGATCCATGACTTGATGGAAGTCGGAACCGGATATCATTTTAAGACTGTGTTTCTTTGCGTATTCGGCTGCCTTTTCATTGCGGGACTCATGCCTGGGGTTACCGTTATACACCTCAATCCCGTCAAGGTATTCGGGCTTTTCGAGGAAAACGGCTGCCCTGAAAGGATGAGCCTGGTATATCAAAACCGGGGTTTCACGTACATAATCGTGGAATGTTTTTATGTTCATCCTGTAAAGATACTCGTTTTTAAACAAAAAATCTTCATCGATCCCGTAAATAAGATAATCATTATAGTTTTCTTCAAACCTTAATTCTATCCCCAGAATCACATTAATGCCGGTCTTTCTGCCTTCCTGCAGCGCAATCCGGTATCCTCTCAAATATTCATTAACCCTGTCCTCCCATGAACCGGCAAGGGTATTAAAATAATCCCCGTGAAAATGATCGGTTATAACCAGGCCGTGATACCCGGCATTTTTATACATATGAACAAGGGTTTTCGCGTCGACCTTTCCGCATAGGCTTGTTTCAGATGTATGTACATGAACGTCGTATAAATACAAATCAGTACTTCCTTCCGATAATTTAATTCAGTCCGCTTTGCTGTATCCGGGACCGCTTGCCTGTCTTAACGGTTTGCCTTTGCGGCCCGGTGCGGTGAAATTGCAACGCAATTTCACCGTGCTGTTTATAAGTAACGTGCAAAAATGATGATAAACCATAAACAACACATTGTCAATTCAACCTTTCTTTATTGTAACCGACCCCTCGCACAGAAGATATAAAAGTTTTATTATACTATACTTTCAGGTGGGACATAATCACGTGCGGTACAATAAAACATTATCATAAACCGATCAGAGAGACGTCATCCCTGTTTTGAAAATGTGGTTGACAAGTTTTTTATCGTGATGTAAACTATAAACAAGGATCGTGTGCGGGCACAAAAATTTTGTTGGCTGTTTTGATAGTGTCAATTCAATCATAATTGTACACAGCTCATGGATATGGAGGTTATCAGATGAAAAAAATTATCAATGCTCCAACAGATGTACCAGTTGAAACAATAGAAGGCTTTTTGGAGGCATATGGGCATAAATATGAAAGGGTAGCCGGGGTTAAAGCTATCCGCTGCAAAGAAATACCGGATAAAGTTGCATTTGTTATTGGCGGAGGCAGCGGGCATGAACCCCTTTTCAGCATGTTTGTCGGAAAAAATCTTGCAGATGCCGCTGCGTGCGGTAATATATTTGCATCCCCTGATCCGAATACGATTATGCAGACGGCATTATCGGTCAATAAGGGAAAAGGAGTCCTTTTTGTTTATGGTAACTATGCCGGTGATAACCTGAACTTTGATATGGCGGCAGACATGCTCGAAGATTTTGGGGTTAAAAGCCGTACGGTAAGGGTATGGGATGATGTAGCATCCGCACCGAAAGAGAGGATCGAGGATCGCAGGGGTATAGCCGGAGATGTATTTGTGATAAAAATTGGAGGTGCGGCTACCGGGGCAGGACTTGATCTTGATGAATCATATCGTGTTACGGCGAAAGCCGGACAATACTTTCAGTATCGGCGTTGCGCTTTCAGGCGGAGCGATACCTGGCGAGAGCAAGCCTTCTTTCACTCTTCCTGACGATGAGATTGAATTCGGTATGGGCGTCCATGGTGAGCCCGGGATAAAACGTATAAAATTATTGCCCGCAAATGAAATAGTGGACGTGCTGCTGGAAAAATTGATCGAGGATTCGGCAATTAAAAAAGGAGACCTTGTATGTACTCTCGTAAACGGACTTGGGGCCACAACACTGGCTGAATTATACATAATGAACAGACAGCTTGCCAAAAGATTAAAGGAAAAAGGGATCATAATATACGATATGGAAGTCAATTCGTATATCACATCCCAGGAGATGGCCGGAGCCTCCATCACTCTCTTCAGGCTCGATGATGAATTGAAGAAATATTATGATATGCCTTGCTGGAGCCCTTATTATATCAAGATATAAATTGCTTGCGAGGCGGAAAATGTCTCTCACCTCTATATATATCGGATGCATATTACAAAAACCGGGCGGGAGTTATAACACTAAAGACCGCTCATTGTTGGATTTTTCAGGCAATATCCTCTGCTCCCTCCCGGTTGAAACGGTGCCTGAAACAATTTTTCCCGTTAATATTATTAAGGCTGCGGCCGGCAACCATTTCATAATATAAAAGTTAATAAAAGGGGTGCTGCAAATGGACAAGCTTAATATTAATCAAGTTAAGGAAATGATATTGTATATAGCCCAAGAAATTATCGATAACAAGGCATATTTAACCGAAGTTGATCAAAAAATCGGCGATGGTGATCATGGAATAGGTATGGAGACCGGGTTCACAAATGTAAAAAATACTATCGAGCAAAAACAGTATGCTTCCATAAACGATCTTTTCAGGGATGTTGGTATGGCTATGCTGAACTCCATGGGCGGAGCATCCGGTGTTATTTTCAGCGCGATATTCCTTGGAGGACAAAAAGATTCCGGTAAAGAGGACGAGCTTACTGCCGATGAGTTTGCGAAAATGATGGAAAAGAGCCTGAACATGATAAAGCGCAGGGGCAAAGCCGAGCTTGGTGACAAAACAATGGTCGATGCATTTGAACCTGCAGTCCGCGCAATGGCAGATTATTCTGCCGGCAACAAGGACTTCGGAGGAATGCTGTCAGCCGGTGAGTTGGCGGCTGAGCAGGGCATGCTGGCAACAAAAAACTATGTTGCCAGGTTTGGACGTGCAAAGTCTTTAATGGAAAGGTCAATAGGCTGCCAGGACGCCGGGGCTACAAGCGTATACCTGATGTTCCGGGCAATGAGAAAATGGGCAGAGAAACAAAAGGAGGCATAATTGCAATGGCAGACACAATTGTAATCGGTTGTGATAACGCGGCTATTAATTTAAAGAATGTGCTAATTGATTTTTTGAAAAAAAACGATGTATATGTAGAGGATGTCGGATTCTATTCCAGGGAGGACAACACTTATTACCCGGATATCGCGGCAAAAGTATGTAAGGCAATCATAGAAAGCGGTTATAAGAAAAAGGGTATTTTGGTCTGCGGCACAGGAATCGGTATGGCAATAGCGGCAAATAAATTCTTTGGTATCCGTGCCGCGGTATGTCACGATAACTTTTCAGCGGAGCGGTCGGTTTTAAGCAATAACTGTAATGTACTGTGCATGGGTGAACGGGTAATAGGACATGAGCTTGCTAAAAAGATACTGGGAGAGTGGCTCACCCTGACATATAAGGATAGGCCTTCTACTCCGAAGATAGAGGCTATTACAAATATAGAAAAGCAGAATATGAAGATCCTGGGGGCTGCGCAATAATGATAAAAAAGAAGTTATTTTTAGGCACAAACACAAAAATGTATAAAACCATTTCGGAGACACTTGAATATCTCAGCGATCTAATCACGCTGACTTCGGATATTGACTGGGACGATGTGGAATTGTTTGTTATACCGTCATTTACGTCATTGGAGAGTGCCGGCAAACTGCTGAGAGAAAGAGGCAGCAGAATTTCCCTGGGCGCCCAGAATATGTGCTGGGAAGAGAGCGGTCAGTTTACAGGAGAGATTTCACCAATAATGCTGAAAGAGGTCGGAACAGGCATTATAGAGATAGGCCATTCCGAAAGGCGTCATATATTCGGAGAAACTGATCAGCAGGAAAATCTGAAGGTTAAATGCGCTCTGAAGCATAATTTTAAGGCATTATTGTGTATCGGCGAGACTCTTGAACAGAAGAACTACGATATTAGTGATGAAGTCTTAAGCATGCAGTTAAAAATCGGATTGCACGGTATAAGCGCCCGGCAGGCCGGGAATTTGTGGATTGCTTATGAGCCCGTATGGGCAATAGGCGTCAATGGCATACCTGCAACAAAGGAATATGCGGCTATGAAGCATAAGACGATCAGAGGCGTTCTCTGCAGGTTATTTGGCGAAACAACGGGAAATTCCATACCCATTTTATACGGGGGGAGTGTCAATAACCAGAACGCAGCAGACCTGATCAGCATGCCGGATATTGACGGGTTGTTTATTGGCAGGAGTGCATGGAATGCCGAGAATTTTAACAAGATCATTCGTACTGTATATCCGTTGTGGAAAGCCTCACGCGCCGAGCTTAAATAAAATGTCCCAAAACAATCGTAATACAGGCACCTGGAAAACGGGTGCTTTTTATTTATGGAGAACACGGCATAAGTAAATCCGCAAATTGACAAATCTTGTCGGGAAATGCTATATTATTATTGATTCCGCCAAAAAACAGTATATTTCACAATACATCCCCGTTATTACTTATCAAAGGGTAATATGGTCTTTATGGAGTGAGGTAAAATTGCATATTACGATTAAAGATATCGCAAGACACTGCGGAGTATCAGAAGGTACTGTCGACAGGGCAATCAACAACCGCCCGGGCATTAAAGAATCAACACGCAGGCGCGTATTGGAAGCAGCAAAGCTTCTTAACTATAAGCCGAACAGAATTGCGCAGAGTTTAGCAACAGGCAGGACGATGACCATTGGCATCATCTGTTTTGACCTGTATAATAATTTTTTTACATCACTGATAGACATTATTGAAGCAAACGCAAAAAGCAAGGGGTATTTCATAAACCTGATCCTTACTCACCGGGACAGGAAAAAAGAAACTGACGGCATACAATACCTGGTTGAGAGACTCGTAGACGGCATCATTATATTCCCCGTGGGAATAGGGGAAAGATATGTTGAGTATTTAAAAAGCATAAAAAGACCTGTTGTAACAATATATAATAAAATAAGCGATGAGTTTGCACATATAAGCGTAGACGACTGCAGTGCGATGTCCGACGCTGTAAAATACATTAAATCCAAAGGTTATGAGAGAATTTATTTTATAACGCCTGCCATCGGCATCCAGGAGAAAAACGGTTTAAATGTCTACACGCTTAAAAGAAGGCTGAATGGATATATTAACGGTCTGCGCGCATATGGTATTAATCATGATCCGCTGATAGTTGAAGGTATGGATTTTGACAGGGCGTTCAAAAATCTCGACCTGTCACAAAAAACGGCCATGTTGTGTGTTAACGACACATATGCACTGGAGGTAATGAGATATTTCAGAGAAAGGAATTATTCAATTCCCGGAGATTTGGGAATAATGGGATACGATAATATCGATGTATTAAAATATATTAAGCCGCGCCTTACAACAATAGAATACCATGTTGAAAAAATGGGAGAACTGGTTTTTAATACGCTGTTCGATCTGATAAACGGAAAACAGGTACCACCGGAGATTCTCCTTGATTATAACATCGTTGAAGGCGAAACTATTTAGTAAGGTATTCTCTTAATGCATTACGGTATGTCTGCCGCAGCCTGGAATGAACCTCTTCACCACACGAATTACCATTTGAAGCATACTAAAAATTTGTAATATATAAAAAGAAGCTGAGCCCGCCCCCCTATTTTGTACTTATCGTGCCCAGCTTCTGCAGTAAGCTTTATATATTATTGTTATAAAGGCATCGGATTGAATTTGGCGTAGATTAATACCGAAATTACAATAGCCGCGGTGATACCGTATATTAACGTCGTTATTGTATTTCTTTTTATTATCTTGCCTTCAACTCCGATTGCTCCAACGGTAGCACACGCTGCCACAACATTGTTAACGCATATCATGTTGCCGACAGAACCTCCAATTACCTGCAGGGCTACAATGAGCACTTCCGGCATACCCAAAATTGACGCCGTTTCGAACTGCAGTGAAGAGAACAGTATGTTTGAAACGGTATTGGAACCGGATACAAACGCACCTAACACCCCAATAAATGGTGAAATAAATGGATATATTACTCCTCCTGCATTGGCAAAAGACTTCGCCATAACTGTCAGCATACTGTCCAACCCGGAGTTGTTTACATACGAATTCAGCATTAACTGGACCATCGCCACACCCGCAAACAAAGCTACGGCAGGTCCTGTTATCTGTTTAAATGTATTTCCCCACAATATTGCCATTAAAACATATGGTATAACAAAAGCTAAACCGAAAAATATCGCAAATGGCAATATTTCCAGCGCCGGCTTAAATGAGCGTTCTTTTCCGAAAAATTTCGTCAGCATCGCAATGCCAAGGAAGGGAATAATCACTCCAACTATCCCATGTGTTATAGCTACATATTTTGTCAAAGCCATCCCGAAAGCATTGACATCCGCTCCGATATTTTCAAGATTACCCGTTACCGAAGTTATCGCAGCAAGTGTAGGCGTTCCGACAACACCAAACGCAACAGGTGTGCTGTTGTAAATAAGGGCGACCATTGCCGCGGCAAGCGGTGGAAATCCAAGACCGACTAAAAGCGGTCCTGCAAGCGCGGCAGGAGTCCCAAAACCTGCCGCTCCCTCGACAAAAGCCCCAAACATCCATCCAATTATTATAGCCTGTATTCTGCGATCTTTTGTAATGCTGTCAAATCCGCTGTTTATCACAGCCATTGCTCCTGATTTTATCAACGTATTAAAGAATGAGTATCGCACCGAAAATTGTTATTAATACATCAAAGGATTTCAAAACACCGAATATTGAGTAAGCAAAAATATTCCGTATATCCATTTTCCATACAAGAAAAGAGATTATTCCGGTTAAAAGCAGTGCCAGCGGAAGTGATTTATTAGCCGGCCAGTTTGCCCAAACCATAAGTATTATTGCCAAAAGTATCGGTGTAAATGCCAAAATCGCATGCATCCTGTATTCTCCTCTTCCTGCGTTTTTAACGAATTTCTTCGGAAGACGCCGCTTTCCGCAGATCGTAATTGATTGAAGACGGAATAAAGCAAATCGATCTTTTAAGTTATTAAAACTCCATCAAAGTGATTCGCCCTCAATAAACAAATGATCGTTTATAAGATTTTTTGATATTTCCCTTCCCTTGATCAAATCATATAAAACATTGAACAGTTTATATCCCAAAAGTTTTTCGTCATATTCCACCGTCGCAAGTCTCGGTGTAATATATTTGAGCATGTCGATGTTATCAAAGCCCATTATTCCCAATTGGTCCGGAACCTTAATTCCGTTTTTTTTGCAGTATTCCAAGGCATTAAGCGCATATGTATCACATGTGCATAGAATACCGGTCTTAAAGCCCTGTGCGTTATCCAAAAGTACAGGCAGCAATTTTTCAATAGCCTTGCCTTCTATAATTATCGGCTGTTCCTGGATTCCTGTTTCATTCAAACCGTCCAGGTAACCCAATAAACGCTGTTCAAGGGAATATACATTTATTCCCTGCGACCTCTTTGATGACAGGTTAACGGTATAAAAGAGAATCCGCTCGTAGCCTTTCGATGCCATAAGATGTACTGCTTCTTTCATGATCTTCCTGTCATCTACGCCTATGTAAACAAAATCGTCGGATATCTTGTTGTATATTGTCACTACAGGTATTTTAAGGCGCTTCAAATTATTAATATATTCAGTCCCCTGGCCGACAGGAAAAATAATCAAACCGTCTACCCTGCGGCTCGCAAGATACTCGATACCTTCCAGTTCTTTTTCAACGTCTCCGTGTGAAAGTATCAAATTAATGAAGTAACCTTTATTTTTAGCCGCTTCTTCAACAATATCAATAAGCTCTGCAAAAAAGTTATTATATAAATCAAAGCAAATAATACCTATGGTTTTTGTTGTGCCTGTCGCGAGACTTCGTGCCACGCTGTTTGGTTTATACTGAAATAGCTTGGCTACCTGCAGGATTCTCTCCTTTGTTTTCGGATTAATTCCTTTACGGTTATTAAGTGCACGATCTACCGTACCTTCCGACACATTACAAATTCTTGCAATATCTTTAATTGTTACCGCCAACAATTATCACCCTATCATATTAGTTTTTGAAGTACGCTGCATATGCGGCATTGATGTGAATGTTTTTATCAATGCGCAAAAATATTAAATACGTGTTACATTAACCTTTCAATTTTACCCTTGTAATACTGCGCGCAGAATAGTCCGGTTGTTATGGCTTATTCTACATAATCCGCCTTCAACCCGGGGATATATTTGCATACTTCCTTCAATACCGCTGCTACAGTGCCGTGGACCCCCGCACAATGGTGAATATACGGACCTTCAACTAACTTGCGTTCTCATTCCGGCCAATTTGAGACCTCAAACCATACATATGTCCCTTTCGTTTTCGGTCCTTCCGTTCCTTTGCCTTCACCCGCAAAGAGCCTGTATTCACCGTGGTCACCGTCAAAACGGCAAATGGTTATGTCGCCGCCCTTAATCTCCCATTCACCTGTGCCAGGCATATGTGTAGGGAAAATAAAATGTCTGCCCAATTCTTTTTTCGCATTCTCTTTCGCAAGAGACGGCGGGAAATTGCCGCAGTGCCATAAAAGCTCCGCATTGTCATTGGTCGGGTGCCTTACTGTTAAGTCAGCAAAAAATATAGGTGAAGAGTACAGCGACGCAGCTTGTAATAAAACAGCCGTTATCGCGCCGTGAATATCCATTTCACAAACAACCGGTATTCCCTCTTCAGTCAGAAGTCCGTTGACCATGCACGGCATGATTCCCAGGCTGTCTTGCAGTGCATTCCAGCATTGAATAGCAGCACTGTTGCATTTGTATTCTTTGCAAAAATCGCTGATGACAACTTTTAATGCAACCAGCTTTTCTACATCCTCATAGGGTACCTTCGAAATGTCCATTACATTTTTTATTTTATTTAACGTTACCTTGTATTGACTGTCTTTCCTGTCAAGCACTTTATATACATTATTTGCTATGTCAACGAGCGTAACGGGAAAAACCTGTATCCCAAACTTTTCCAATAATTCTCCTTCATTGCATATAACTGTCCAAAATGCCGCAGGCCTCGGAGCTATTTGGAGTATCCTGGTATTATTAAAATCCCTGACTGCCGCACACACGGCAATAAAATTCCTGAACCCGTTTTTAAATACATCATCCGTTATTCTGCTGTTTTCGATATAAGTAAACGGTACATTAAACCTCCTCAAAACCTTACCCGTAGCAAACAAACCACATTGGGTATCCCTGGTACGCAAACCATCCTCCAGCGGCGCATCATCCCTGGGACCCCAAAGAAGTACATTGTCATTGCCAGAACAATCCAGCGGGTGACCGGCCATTGTGCAGCTCCGCCGCATGCCATGGGCTGTATACCATTCTTTTTCAGAGTTTCACAAATATCGACAAACTCTTCCCACGTTTCGGGATGCTTCAAGTTATACTTGTTGAAAATCTCCTTGTTGTACTAAACACCGCTTATTGCATAACGAGTCGGAAGATAGTAATAGGGTCTGTCGTTTAATACAGCAATTCCAGCCTTTGCTCCCTCTGATACTATTTCATCATAGTCAAATCCTAAAACCTTAAGTGCCTCTTCCATGTTATGTTAACTATGCCGCCGGATTCAATAATTGCTTCCATTGCGCCCCCTGCTTCAGTTACAAAGAAATCCGGCACATCATCGGATGCAATTAATAGTGCGATTTTCCCGGGTATATCCATTTGCTGGACAACTTCATAGTCGAAACTGAAATTGGGATTTGCGGCCTGGTATTCTGTGAGTACACGTCCAAACACATAGCCGTAATCGCCTTTGTCGTCCATGGATCTCGAGCATATAACATGGGCTGTGTACGGCTTGGTCAAAGTACCATTGCCAGGATCGTTTGTTGTCGCTCCCGTTTGGCTGTCGTTGTTCGCAGAATCCCCGGTCTTGCTTCCGGAACATCCGGCAAACAAGGCCACCAGCATCGCCAGTACGAGAATGAATGAGATGTTTCTGATCAGCTTTTTCATAGAACTTTTCCTCCCCCAAAGCTATTAATTATTTTGTGAATACCGCAGTATCCGTTTTACTGCCAATTTTGTACGGTAATCAGTAAAATAAAGACGGTATCGTGGTCAACTCGCTGTAATGCAAAACAGGAGCTTATTTGCTTACTTTAAACTTTAAAAGGTTTATTGAGTGTTTTTTTGCCCGGTAATTGCAATATCCATTTGATACAACCGGTGCTTCTACCCTTTTGATCTTGACATTTTCCGGATCAGAAACAGTATTGGCCGCTTTTACATCTTCATGGTAAATTTCATAAGCTTCACTGCCGTTTTGCGCGATATCCTTCCCATGAAAATATATCTCTACATCAATATCCTCATCGGGATGCTTGTTGACAAGCGATATGTATAAGCTGCCATCTTTATCCCCGGTTGCAACAGCATCTATATACTTCGCTTCTACTGTTTGAGGCGGAGAACTGTCAATATGATCCAGTTTCAGCCTTGGCCTGGTTCTTTCTGACTTCGGATCCCGTGGTTCTACGATAGAAAAGGTATTACTGGCTACCTCTGTGAGATAATAGTTTTCTCCCGTATTGTTGCTTAAAAGGTCAAACACGTGGTATTGAGGACGTAACACGACTTCGTCGCCATCAACCCTGATTGCGCCGTTAATGTTTAAAAAAGTTGAGTAATTCGCCATGCCTACCGTATTGCAATTTCGTATAAACATATTTAGGACTGATGCAGTAACAATAGCATTCTGCAGCGTGTAGTTAAGGTCGTCATTTATTCCATCTATTTTCCAGCCATACATATTCCATTCATCCCAGGCAACCTTTATCCTGTTCTTATTATCGTTTGTTGCGGTTCTGATGGCTGCGACCGTAACATCGGTAAGCTTTTGCATATATTCGGAAATGTACATGCATTGCAGATAATTTTCCTTGTCGAATATTCCCCAACCCACAGAATAATGATGTGCAGATACGTAGTCGATCAGGTAATTCAGTTTTTTTACCACAACGGTATTCCAGTCAGAATTTTTTTCATACCCGCAAGCTATAAGTTTTATGCTGCTGTCTACCCATAGCATTGCTTTTGCGAATTCAAACGCTGCTTTTGCATAATCTTCAGCATTTTTGTAACCCATTTGCCAATCGCCGTATACTTCATTGCCCAGTCCCCAATACTTCACATTGAAGGGTTCTTCATAGCCGTGCTGTCTGCGAAGGTTCGCATAATATGTATTCTCCGTGCCATTGCAGTATTCAACCCAGTGCATTGCTTCTTCGATAGTACCGGTTCCCATATTTACACAGATACATGGTTCAGCATTAAGCTTACGGCACAGATTAATAAAATCAACTGTTCCAAACTGGTTGCTTTCTTCGGCCTGCCAGGCGTAATCAAACATTACCCTGCGATTTTCCTTTGGACCTATACCGTCTTCCCAATGATAGTTTGATACGAAATTTCCTCCAGGATAACGAAGAATCGAGGGTCGCACTCTTTTCAGCAGTTTAATGACATCTTCCCTTAGACCGTCCGGACCGGCATTTTTGTTTCCCGGATCATAAATCCCGCCGTAAATATTACCGAATGCATGTTCCATGAAATGTCCGAATAATTTGCGATCGACAATGCCTGATTCTTTACGTAAATCAACCAATATCTCTGCTCTTTCCATGGTGCTCCTTTCTAATAGTCATACGTCAGCATCCCTTGTATATGCCGAGTACAACTAAATCCGACTACACAATAGTATTTTGTTGTTCTGTGACTCTTTTGCTGCCTTTTGCTGTTACAATGCCGGTAAGATCTTTTCTTTTTACATTTTTGTGTACGTTAACGATTCAAATTGTAAATTTTTCAATTTTTTCTTTCGTGTACGATAACTTCTGTTTTTTCCTAAAAATATTTGGTATTGTGTGCGCACACATTTTATGTTTTTATTATAATATACTATATTTTTCTTGTCAATATGGGTTACTTTTTGTTTTGTCACTTTTTTAAGTAATGAAATAAAATCGATAAACGCCTGAAAATTAGATGAATTATGCCAATAACAGTAAAAAACCGTACCTTAAAAATCGGGTTATTTCGGCAGGTTCCCGCCGTATTATACGGGTAATATTTCAGGTCATGCGTTGTATATATGAGGTGACGCATAATTATATGTCAAGAAGCTTATCCATATGGAAAAGATATATATATTTCTCCTTTACATTCTTCCCGGTCAGCATCTCAAGCGCCCTTGCGTAATAATGAATCTGTACTCGGTACCTTTCTTTTATCGTTTCAAGCATATCTAACGTAACGTAATCGGTCTTGTAGTCAACCAGGACAATTCCGTCCGTTTCTTCAAAATAACAATCGATTATTCCCTGCAGAAGAATAGTTTCGCTTCTGAACGGATCTTTATCTATTTCAGGATAAAGCTCATGGCACGGTATTTCAATATTGAACGGTACTTCGCGGTATATTTTTGCCGAAGCAAGCATCCTTAAGCCGACAGGCGATGAAAGAAATCGGCGGATCTTATCGGTGTCAATGCTTTGCGCCTGCTGCGGCGTTAATAAATCCTTTTTAACCATTGATTCAATCTGCGATTCAATATCGCTGTCGTAATAATCAAGATGCTGCATTGCGAAATGAAGTGCGATCCCTTTTTCCGCGGCGCTGAGACCCTTTTTTTTCATTAAGAAAACAGGCTTTTTATTCAGCGACGGAAGATATTCCGGAATAGGACGCGTATCCTCCGAAACGGCGGTGTTGAACCTCCTCTTAAGCTCGGTCACCGAAACCTTGGCAGGAACTTTTGAAATTTTTGAATAAGGATATTCCCAGCTTAACCTTCTTGATACCTCTTCGGCCTGTCCCGGAATGCTTTCTTCCCGCTCGAGGCTGTCAAGCCATTTTATGAATTCCGATTCACTACGCTCCTCCAAAATCGTGATGCTCTCAATATCGGATCTATCCCACAATTTTATCAGCCATCCTGAAGGGTCATCTATCAATTTTGTATGGAAATCGCCGGTACATCCGATGCTTTCCCTGAAACCGGCACAATTTTTATGCCTTATCAGCGCGGGACAGATCCAGTCAAGAAAGCTTGAGGCTTTCAGCATATCATAGCCGGATAGCCTGTTTTCACGAACCCGGGCGATATCCGTCCATTTTTCCGCCGCCTGCTCAATATTGCTCACTGTGCCGGTAATTATAAGCTTCTCGCGTGCCCTCGTAAGCGCAACATACAGGATGCGCATTTCTTCGGAAAGCGTTTCCGCCCTGAGCTTATCCCTAATTGCAATCTTCGCCGCCGTAGGCCACGAAAGCCTGGTATTTGCATCTACCGCTTCAGGACCGAAACCAAGTTCCTGTTGCAGGAGAATGTTTTTATTAACATCCTGGAGATTGAACCTCTTCCCGCAGCCCGCTGCTATCACAACCGGAAATTCAAGCCCCTTGCTTTTATGGATGCTCATAATACGGACGACATTCTCATTCTCGCCCAGTATTTTCGCGCTTCCGAAGTCGCTTCTGCTGCTTTTTATTTTATCTATGAAATTTATAAAGTTAAACAAACCCTTATAACTTGTTTCTTCGAACCGGCGCGCGTATTCGAACAACAGCCTGAGGTTTGCCTGGCGCTGCTCCCCGGAAGGCATCGCGGCTACCATTCCATAGTAGCCCGTTTCGGTATACAGCCGCCAAATTAATTTATCCGCAGGCATGTATTGGGCCATTTCCCTGTACCTGTTCAGTTTTTGAACAAACTCCAGCGCCTTTCGCGCCGTTTCTCCATGGCCGCTTTGAGCCAGTACCTGCAGCGCTTCAAACAAAGGCTTCTTCTTCGCGGCAAGCCTTACATCTACAAGCTCATCTGTCGTAAAACCGCCTATCGGCGAACGAAGCACCGAAAGCAGCGGAATATCCTGCAGCGGATTGTCAATAACCTGGAGAAGCGACATCATGACAAGGATTTCCACTGTTTTAAAAAAACCGGTCCCGGTATCGGCAAAAACAGGTATGCCCATCATCGATAATTCGTTGACAAAGACTTCCGCCCAGTTCTTTGTCGTACGCAGAAGTATCACGATATCACGGTACCTGACTTTCCGGTATTTTCCGTCCGCGCGGTCCAAAACGCAGAAATATCTCCCGTTTTCATCCGGTTTCATTAAATTAATGATTCTTTGCCCCGTAAGCCTTGCTTCATACTGTATATTGTCAAGAATCTCGTTGTTTTCCGGCTCGCCGTCTTCATCCTTTTTTTCTTCATCAGTATCGTGTTTGCCGTCATCAATAGCGTCGCTGCCGCTGCCGCCGATAAACAGGTGAAGTTCGGTTTTGCCTCCGGCAGTAATGTCTTTTTCGTCATATCCCGGAAAAACCGCCCCGCAGTTTAAACGCTCCGCATCGGTATAATCAATTTCTCCCGCCTCAACCGACATTACCTGCTTGAATATAAAGTTAACCGCGTCCAATATTTCAGAGCGGCTCCTGAAATTCTTATAAAGAAGTATTTTCCTGGAAGGGCTGCCTTTTTCCATTGAATACGTATTGTACTTCCGGAGAAAGAGCTCTGGCTTTGCCTGCCTGAAACGGTAAATGCTCTGCTTTACGTCTCCTACCATAAACACGTTCGGTCCTTTTTCTCCCTTTCCCGATATCATGTTGATTATGATTTCCTGGACGAGATTGCTGTCCTGGTATTCATCAACAAGTATTTCAGAGAACTTTTCCCTGTAGTTCAGCGCGGTTTCGGACGGTTTAAGCGTACCGTCAGCGGTTTTTTGCGACAGTATTTCAAGACAGAAATGCTCGAGATCATTGAAATCGACCAGCGTCCTTCGGGCTTTTTTCTGCGCGTATTTTTCCGAAAGCATGTTTACAAGGCCGCAGAGCGTTTTTATTTTCGGGTATACCATTTTCAGGTCGGACGCAATTTCATCCGATAAGGCCGTAATGACCTTTTCGCGCAGTTTTTTTATTCCCGCCCTGGCATCATTCCTTAATTTCTTTATTTTCTCCCGTTTTTCCGTGTCGGTATCCTTACCCGCGCGGGGCAGCGCCTTGAACGAAATTCCCCTAAGCTGGCCGTAAACGTCGTCCCACTTTATGTCTTCGTTTTTTATATAACCGAGGATTGACGATATATTCTTATAATCTTCGATGCATATGTCATAATATTTATCCAGGCCGCGTGAAACGCCAGTATCATTCCCTTCCCGGGCATAACCTGCACCGGTGAGTTCGAGCGCCTGGCCAATCATTTTCAGAATCCCTTCAAGTTCAAGTTTCACCGAATGAAGAATTACTTTCCCCCACGATGTCTGTGAAAAGTCCGTTCCGTCAGCGATATCCAGCATGCCGCACATCCTGTCCAGCCACTCTTCAGGCCATGGAATGCTGCGCATAAAATCATACAGGTCTAAAACCAAGTCCTGGAGAGCCTGATCATCCCTGTTCCCGCCGTAACATTCGAGCAGCTCGTAAAAGTTTGGATTTTCGTTCTCGTATTGCTCTTCAAATACGTCATTTAATGCTTCAAGCTTAATTAACCGGCTTTCTGTTTCATCGGCGACCCTGAAGTTGGGATCAATGCCGATAAGCTGGAAATTTGAGCGAATCACGTCAACGCAGAAAGAATGAATCGTCGTAATGGTCGCATTATCAAGCAGCGTAAGCTGCCGCAGGATATTTTGCGAGCCGGGAGTCGATTCAAGCCTTTCGGTAATAGCGCCGGCAATCCTTTCCCGCATTTCGGACGCTGCCGCGTTTGTAAAGGTCATTACAAGCAGCCTGTCTATATCGACAGGGTTATCGGGATCAGTTATTTTATTGATAATCCTCTCAACAAGGACCGCCGTCTTACCCGCTCCCGCGGCCGCTGAAACGAGTATATCGCAGCCTTGTTCGGTTATTGCTTCTTTTTGTTCCGCTGTCCAGTTCCTGCCGCTATCCATTAATAAGACCATTCCCTTATAACCTAAAATTTTACACCATAACCAAAAAACCAAATTAATCCTGTCTGCCGTGATATATCTTAAAGCAGATCTATCTTAAAGCAGATCATGGCATTTGCGATGTTATATACTTTGAGTTCCGCTGTACAATATATTGCCAGTATGTATTAAAGCTTGTCACTATATATTTTACAGCGGATTTTTATTAAGGTTACATCACAAATGCCTTTGATCAGGTTCAAAAGCCTGTTTCCGGTTTTCACGCTCAATAATGCTCCATACGCTTTTCGAATCGATATCCTGAAGGAATCTGAACGAATTTTCCTTCAGGGAACTGTCAAACTGGCATACAGGCAAAAAGCCGCAGTATTTGCATGAGGTATCTTTCTTCATCTTGTATGGTTTAATTGAAACATTTCCTTTCATTATCTCATTGCATATATCCCTCAGCAGTTTTTTCACATGCCTTCTGAGTAAAATAAACTGGTCCATCGTAGCTGCCGATGTATTCCTTCCAAGAGCTCCCGCTTTATTTATTGAAGCCGGTATTATCATCGAATTGCCTTCAATCGCCCGGTCCATTTCCTTTATAAGCTTTACATCGGCCAGAAGAAGCCCGTTCATTTTCAGTTTTTTCAAAATTGCTTTTTCAATATCCTCCGGCGACATACTACCGCTTCTCTTTATAACCGGGTCATCAATTTTGAAATACAGCACGCCGCCGGGCAGGTAATTGGACTTCCCGCTTTCCCAGATCGCGTCAAGATACGTTACCAATTGAATCTGAAGACCGTAAAATACATCGGATAACCTGAATTCCCTGCTTCCCGATTTGTAATCGACAATCCTTACGTATGTACCCTTCTCTGACTCATAAGCGTCGATCCTGTCTATCCTGCCGGTAAGAAAAACTTTTTCACCCGAATCGAGTTCAATTATTATCGGCGGGTATTTGCCGCCTTCCCCAAAATATGCTTCGTACTCGACAGGGTTGAAACCGCCGCATTGTATATGCCTGGCCATAATCCAGACAGCCCTTGAAATAACGCGCTTAAGCCTTGAGGTAAGCGCCGAATACCTTTTTGATCCGGCAATTCCCGAACCTCTCATTTCACGAAGCATATTATCAACTATTTCGGAAACTCTCGCGGTACACCAGTCAAAGTCGAAATCCCTCCAGGATATGCCGCTTTCGGAAACCAGCTTTGAAAACCTTTCTATTACTGCGTGCATAAATGTGCCTATATCAGGCGGCCGTAGCGCATACACTTTTCTTTCCCTCGCACCGAGCCCGTATTGAACAAAAAAAGCAAAAGGACATGAAGAGTATTTTTCAAGCCTCGATACGCTCGAATTAAGCTGCCTGCCGTAAAGCGATCCAATTCTGTCGCGGCTGATGGACTGTGCTATGTTCCTGTATTGAAAAGCTACCCTTACAGCAAGACACTTTTCCCTGTACTCACTGTCGGCAAAAAACCAGCGGTATGCTTCAGACCATATTGGGCTTATGTCCCTTCCGTCCGCTTTTTGTCGCAGCATCATTATCATTTGCCTGAAGGCAGGTAACCTGCCCGTCAGGAGTTTCATATCGTCATCCGCTTCGGGTATAACATTGCTCGTTTCGGTAATATCCGGAAACAGCTTTTTTATCCGTGATATTATAATTGACGGACGCAGCGCCCTTCCTTCGTTATCCGCAACAGGCCAGCTAATCCTTATGAATTCCGCGGAAGATGTCAATGTCCTATATATCATGTACTGTCCTTCAAAAGCGCGTTTTCTTGAATCACCGGCAAGTTCAATTCCGGCATCGTTGAGCGTATTCCTTTCCTGATCGGAAAGAACGCCTTCAGCGATATCCGCGGGTGGAAATACGCCGTCATTTGCGCCAAGTATGTATAATGCTTTAATCTCATGGCTTCTTGACCGCTCTATGCTGCCAACAAGCACCTGGTCGAGCGAAGGCGGAATCAAACCAATCTTGTACTCGCCGAAACCGATTTTGAGTATCGATGAAAATCTCTCAATTCCAAAGGTTTCATCACCCATCACTTCCACTGTCTGATCCAATACATCCATTACAATATTCCATACCTGGGAGTATTCGTTTGCGGTATTCAAATCCCCGTCTTTTCTGAATTTTTCAATGCTTTGTTCAATTCTCTCCGGAACGCCGAGCTCGCATAAAAAATCATACAAACTTGAGCAAAACTCGGAGGCTTTCCTCCTGCCTTTCGTCTTCCATCTGAATTCTTTCAGTGGGTTTACAACCATATCCCTTGTATTGTTCACATCTTCAAGCATCTCGCTTACGGGCTCTACGCCTGTTTCATCCGGGACCAGCTCCGGTATCATATTCCATTTGTTATCGTCAGTCCAGCGCTTCCCCTTAATCCCGCAGGCCAGGACATAATTTTCAAGCCTGTCGATCCTGTTGCGATCAATGCCTGTCAGGCCGGTTTTAAGATAGCTGAAAACAGATTCGTACGACCAGTTTTCAATAAATATATCAAGCATCGACAGAATCATGCGTACAAGGGGGTGATTGGCTATATCGACTTTTCTGTCGATGTAGCATGGAATTTCGTACTCGGAGAAAATAACCTCTATCATTTTTTCGTAACCTGAAAGATTCCCGGTAATAACGGCAATATCCCTGTAACGAAACCCGCGATCCCTGCAAAGCCTGATAATATCCCTCGAGCATTCCTCTATTTCGGAGTATATGTTAACAGAATAAAACAGCGATATACTCTGTGTTTTACCTTTGTATTGCTTATATGGATAAGCATACAGGTATTGTTCAAGATGAGAAAGCTCGCCGTCCGGAGCAAACCGATAAATGTGCTTTAAATAAACTGCAGGCTCAATTTCAATGCCGTTCTGCTTTGCTATTTTCTCAAGCCTCGCATATGAAGCCTTTATTGGGGAAAAAACACCGGTTTTATCAAGAACCCCATCGTCGGCAAGACAATCGGTGCACAGACATATATTTACCCTTTTGGCTTTTTTCATGAGCTGTTCGATAACGGCGTATTCCTGCGGCGTAAATCCGGAAAACCCGTCAATCCATATCTCCGAGCCGGCATAAATATCACAGCGGGCAATGTTTCTTGCCGCAATTGTAAGATCGTCATCCGGGTCCTTGTACCTTTGAGCTACCGTCGTATTAAACAGGTCATAAACAAGGGCTATTTCGGAAAGCTTTTCCTTCAAAGGGTTTTTTTCGTCGAACCCGCTGCAAACGTTCAAAAGCGCATCGGGTGTTACTTTATACCGTTTGAATTCGGTAATCAGATTAGAAAGTGTATTAACAAATCCCTCTCGCCTGGAAGAACCGGAAAACACATTAAGGTTATTCCGCAGTTTGTCAAGGATTCTGTAAAGAATCATGTTCTTGCCCGCCGGATGCACATGCGGATATGTAATGCCGCCCGTTTCGTTAAATACCCTGAAAGCCAGACGGCGAAAGCTTAATACTTCGGCTTTCAGTATACCGCCCATGCCAAGCACTTTAATCAAATCTTTTTCGGCTTGATATGTAAACTGTTCCGGCACCAAGAGAAGCAGCGGCCGTGTTCCCCCCGCATCCAACCTTGATTTTATATCATTCAGGCAAAAACGGGTTTTTCCGCTGCCCGCCCTGCCGTATATAATCCTTAAACTCATTTTTGCAACCACATCCCCGGTTGTTTGAACATATTGTCATTCAGCATGCGATCGGATGATGAATGCTTTCCATTTTATTTTATCATACAACGGGGCATAAATCTCCCGCTTCTATAATTGTACTGTTCAGACGTTTACAGGTTCTACTGTACAATTGTTTTTAGAATTATTGTGTTTTTCAAAACAATAACCCACGATCCTCTGCCCGCAAATTCATTCCGAAAAGCCAGCGGGTGGTTAACGTGTCGAGGCATTGCTGCCGCTTTCCGGTGGGTACGCGGCTCTGGTTCGGGTGCTTTCGGTGACGATGGGCGACATGCTCCAGCGCCCTGCTGCTTACAGGTAAATGTGGAGCGGGCAAATGAGCGACCCGGGATATGGAGACCCCTCCGTAAACGTAAATCATGATCTGAAGCGTGTCGAATGGTATGTGCTTTGTCGACCTAGGAAACGAAACACCCGAACCAGGACCCGCGGAAACAAGGAGAGAATGTGCAGTAATTCTTTTCAAACGTATTGCTGTCGGGTATAATAGTTCTTGGTGCGCTAAAATACCTTAAGTAACAGCCGATGTAATAAAGGAGCAATTTGCATGATTGAAACAGCGCTTGAAAACATTCCGTTTGAAATAAATGATTCACAATTCCTTTTGTCACTAAAGCTTCCTGAAGGCTCATCCGAGGCTGAAGAAGCAGTGCAGCTTCTGAAAGAGGCCTGTTCCATTGCGAGGCCTAAGGCGGTTTATATTGAAGCATATATTGAATCAAGAACGGAAGATGCTGTTGTAATTGACGGCCAAACTTTCAACAGCCGTTTATTAAGTATAAACACGAAATCCACACACAGGCTGTTTCCGTATATCGCAACATGCGGCATCGAAATCGAGCAATGGGCCGGCAGTATTACCGACCCTCTAAAAGCATATTTTTCCGATATGATAATGCAGCTCGCGTTAAAGTCAGCCGTCAACGGATTGGTTAAACATTTGACTGAAAAAAGGCTGCGCGGAAAACTATCCTGCATGAACCCCGGCGCCCTTAAAGACTGGCCGATAAGCGAACAAAAAAAACTGTTTTCCCTTTTTACCAATACAGTCGGTGTTAAGCTTACCGACAGCTTTTTGATGATTCCGGTAAAATCATCTTCGGGGATATATTTTACCTCGGATAAAAAATTTGAAAACTGTGAGCTTTGCCCAAGGGAAAACTGCCCTTCAAGACGGGCAGCCTATAGACCTGACTGTTGAAATCCCTAAATCGAGATTGCTTCCTCGTGCTCAATCGGCGGCTGCATATTGTCCGGCTGACACTCTGTTTTCAGCATATTGTGTTCATATTCCATTTTTTTAATCCTGCGAAACAATGCAGCAGTCATTAAAAGCGCAACTATAAACGTCAATAAGTCCGAAACGGCCTGCGCCGAAGCAAGACCATATACTCCGAACACATTTGATAATATTAAAACACACGGCAATAGGCAGATCAACTGCCGTGAAAGACCAAGTATCGCAGCGCCCACGGACCGTCCCAAAGCCTGGAAAAGGCCGTTCGATATCGCTCCCCATGCATGGAATCCCATTGTAATACACTGGGTTATTATCATATACGAACCAATCCGTAAAATCTCCAAATCATCTGATGATGTGAAAATTCCGACAAGCCGTTTTGCAAAAAGCGCCAAAAGCGCACCGAATACTACGCTTACGGTTACACCCATTACGGTACACGCCCAGAATGCTTTCCGTACCCTTGCGTAATTCCCTGCGCCCCAGTTATATCCGGCAACAGGCTGAAATCCCTGTGAAAGTCCTATTATAGCCGAACCTATTATACGAGTGACCTTATTTGCAACGGTTACGGCAGCGAGCGCCGAATCGCTGAATGCACCGGCAACATTATTAACTACAATACTTGACACGGCTAACATACTGCTTCGCAGGAAAGTGGGTACCCCCATTTTTGCAATTTCGAGGTATATTTCTTTCTTTGGAGTAAAAAAATGCAGCTTTAAATCAAGCATTGTTTTCTTTTTCAAAAAAGGTATAAGCAGTATGATAAAACTCGCTAACTTAGATATTCCCGTAGCAATAGCGGCGCCTGCAACTTCAAGCCCCAGTACGCTTATAAAAATCGGGTCAAGGCCTATATTCACAATACAGCCCGAAACCATTCCAATCATTGAGTATTTGGTGCTGCCTTCGGAACGCAGCAACTGGCTTAATATTACAGAGCCCGCGGTAAAAGGTGATGTAAACAGAATCCATCTTGCGTAATCCATTGAATATGGCATTATCGTATCAGTCGCGCCCAGCAGTTTGACCATAGGCCGCATAAATATATAACCTAAAAGCGAAATAACCATTAACGCGATAAGTCCTGTAATCAGTGTTGTAGTACCCACCCTGTTGGCTTCCTCATCCCGTTTTGCTCCAAGCAGGCGTGATATGTAGCTCGCCGCGCCTATACCGAAGCCCATCGCAACAGAGCGCAGCAAATGCATCAGAGAAGAGTTTACGCCGACAGCCGCGGTAGCCGTTGTACCAAGCTGGCTTACAAAATATGTATCGGTAATGTTGTATATTGAATCTATAAGCATAGTTATAATCGTTGGAATAGCTACAATTGGTATAACTTTTACAACGGAATCTTCCAGCATCATTTTCCGTCTGTGATCCCGCTCAATCGACTGGGCCTTTGTCAAAAGGAATTCCCTCCCGTTTCGTACATCAATCGCTATAATAAAGTTGCACTATGCAACTATATTAACATATTCTGCATACACCGGTCAATAAAACAACCAATAAAGGCTGCCGTGTACGAGCCTTAATTTCCATGAAAGCGAGCAAAAACGTCACCGGGCGGTTAACTTGCTTGCCCCGGTTAATTATGGTATTATCTAAAATATTCAAATAAATTATTTAATCTGAAATATGCCGGTTTTCCCGGATTCTTCAGGTTTAAGGGAATATAAACATGAAAAACGAAAAACAGGATTTTGCGCGAAATATCGTCAGATACATATCGCGGCTTGAAAGGCAGCGCCGGCACTTTCTTGATGAGCATCTGCGAAGTTATAAATTGCATGGGACCATGTTTTTGATTATTCTGTTTCTGGACAGGAACCCGGGAGCCAGTCAGGATAATCTTTGCGAGTATTTGTTAATTGATAAAAGCGGTGTTGCCCGAAAGTGCAGCAGGCTGGAAAATCTGGGTTATATAAAACGCGAGCAATACCCGGGCGACAAGCGGCAAAACAGTCTCTTTCTTACCGAAAGCGGAAAAAAACTTTTGCCCGTAATCCGCGAGTTATTGTCGAACTGGCGGGAGATAGTTACAAAGGATATGAATGAGAACGATCAAAAAGAACTGATTAGGCTGCTTGAACTAATGGAAAAAAACGCTCTGGAAGCCTAAACCCCGCTATATGCCACGCAGTTTTGGAGGTTTAATATGATCAGGGTTTCAATCGGCCAGGACAGTCACAGGTTTGATACTGATAACAAAAATAAAAAGCTGATACTCGGCGGCGTTTGTTTTGAAGGCCCGCCCCTGAAGGGAAACAGTGATTCTGATGTGGTTTTGCATGCTTTAACAAACGCTGTATCAGGAATCACATGTGTTAATATTCTCGGTGATATAGCCGATAAAATGTGTTTTAACGATGGTATTACAGACAGCCGCGTATACCTTAAGGAAGCCCTGAAACATTTAAACGGGTCAATTCTTCATGTTTCATTCTCCATAGAGTGTGCTGTTCCGAAAATAAGCCCGATGATAAACCAAATGAGGAAGAGCATTGCTTCTCTTTTAAACATAGACGAATCCTGCGTTGGAATTACAGCAACATCGGGCGAAAGCTTGACCGATTTCGGGCGCGGTCTCGGAATCCAATGTTTGTGCATACTTACCGTGGACACGTGAATAAAACGTTAATCTGACCCGGAATCAACCCCGTTGAGCTATTTTGTATCCAAGAACCATTAAGCTGTCGCTGAGATGAACGTTTTCTACGACGACATCATGTGATAGTTTTAAGTCCTGGGGTGAAAAGTTCCATATACCTTTTACACCAAGAGATGCAATCTTTTCAGCCACTTCAGATATATCCTGAGCCGGCACCGTGAGAATCGCAATATCGACACGGTTTTTAGCGCAAAAATCACTGAGTGAGTCGATATGCATTATTTTGATCCCCTTTATTTCTTTGCCAACTTTATCAGGACTGACATCAAATATTCCAATTAAATCGAAGCCTCGTTTTTTAAAATTCTCATAGTTCGCAAGAGCATTACCCATATTACCTGCGCCTATGATGATTGTTGTAAACCTTTTGTCTATTCCTAAAATCTTACCTATTTCTTTATATAATACCTCTACATTATAACCATAACCCTGCTGCCCAAAACCACCAAAGCAGTTTAAATCCTGGCGGATTTGCGACGCCGTTATACCCATTCGTTCACTTAGTTCCTGCGATGAAATTCTTTTAATATCAACTTTCAGTAAATCATTAAGATACCTGTAATACCTGGGAAGTCTTCTGATAACAGCCGTTGATATCTTTTTTTCCATACTTTTATACCCCCTACAGATAAAATCTGTAAATGTCTGGATTAAGTATATCTCTTTGTTATTTTTTTGTCAAGGTTTGATATATTTATATCATATTTCACTGTTACTGTACAATAGCTAAAATATTAACAGCAACTTTAAAAGATTTTAACTAAAACTTAACATCAATTCCCTCTTGCTTCAAATACTTTTTAAGTTCCAAAATGCCTATTTCGCCGAAATGGAATAGTGAAGCGGCCAGCACGGCACCAGCCTTACCTGTTATTACTGCGTCCCTGAAATGTTCCATTCTGCCCGCGCCGCCGGAAGCAATAACCGGTATCCTGACAGCTTCCGCAACCTGTCGTGTAAGTTCAAGATCGTAACCTTCTTTTGTTCCATCCCTATCCATACTTGTAAGGAGTATTTCTCCAGCGCCGCTTTTTTCCGCCTGCACAGCCCATTCAACCACATCTATTCCGGTATTTTGCCTGCCACCGTTAATATAAACATCCCATCCCGAACCGTCTTTTCTTTTTTTTGCGTCTATGGCCAGCACAACACACCGGCTGCCAAAACGTAGCGCAGCTTCAGCAATAATTTCCGGATTCCTTACAGCGGCCGAGCTTATCGATACCTTATCCGCACCCGCGAGCAAAACCTGCCTGAAATCTTCGATAGTACGTATCCCTCCGCCTACGGTAAACGGTATTGACACACACTCGGCGACTTTTGCCACCATATCGGTCACAGTGCTTCTATTTTCGTTAGTCGCGGTAATGTCCAGAAAAGCAAGTTCATCAGCCCCCGCTTTAGCATACGCCGATGCGCATGCTATCGGATCTCCTGCATCTTTCAGATTCACAAAATTAACACCTTTAACTACACGCCCGTTGTATACATCGAGACACGGGATTATTCTTACTGCCGGCATTAAACCACCCCAATCGATAATTTAAAACTAAGAAACTGTTTTAAAATCCCCAACCGGAACTTATTGACGGGTACTGCGTCAAAGCAGGACGACAAACCTTTTTTCGGAAGGGATATATTATTTACTGCTGTAATTCGGTAAGGTACTTCCAATATTTTTTCGGCATAAAACCCATTTGCGCTCTTGGGTTCCTGCGCTCTTTAATGGCAACAGACCTGAAAAACGCTTTCCACAACTCCGAATACTGATCTTCAGTCACCGTACTTCTCTCCGGAATTGAAGGGGTCTCGTCAGTCATTACCAATTCCCGGCCGTTAAATACGGCGCAGATATTCCTTTTCCTATCATGTATCAAAAATGGCTGGCAAGCAAGCCTTTTTGCAAAATGCGGAGCTATAAGCACGGTGATATTATACTGGGGCTCGTATTCCGCATAAAATATGCCTTTATGAACCTCCCGGAACCTTAATAAACCAAGGAAACGGTGGGCTTCCCTTCCCACAGCTTTGTTCAGTTCCATCACCCTGTTTACTGCGGGGTCCTGGATATAATTAACTACTTTTCCGCCTATTTTATAGCCAATCCGCAAGAATTTATATATCAGATTTGACGAGTTTTCATCTTCGCTGAGCCAGACCTTATAGATAACTTTCTGTGCCAACGGCGATATTTTTTTCGAAACGGATTCATATACACGCCTGAATTTCTCCATATCCGTTTCTATCACGCGCTCCTCTTCCAGAAAAGACGGGGTATGGTCTTTTTGCGGAATAATCGATATATCCGCTGTTTTTGACGCATATGCTTCAAATACGCAGGTTAGAAGCCCTTCAAAGCTTCCATCGTAAAGATAGATCATTTGTTTCAACTCCATGTTCAGGCGTAACCTTTCTCTAACTGTAAAAGCTTATTCTGTAGAGGGTTTCCGCGGACACCCATAAATCCGATCGTTTTGCCGCTTGACGCAACTACCCTGTGGCACGGGACAAGTATCGGAACGGGGTTTTTCCTGACAGCCCGGCCAACCGCCCTTGCGGCGCCGTTTCTTCCAGCCATTTCAGCCAGCTTGCCGTATGAAACTGTTGTCCCGTATGGTATTTCCTTTAAAATCGTAAATATCTTTTTTTCAAACTCTGTACCTTCTATTTTTACAGGGACACTAAATCTCTTCCGGGTTCCACTGAAATATTCGATTATTTGCTCACCGGCCTCTTCCGCTAATTCGTCTTTCGAAAAAACCGTATATGAATTATCCGGCATATCATCGCTTCCCGGGAGCACTACCCTGGTAATCCCGCTACCATTTGAATAAACCCTTATTATCCCGATACAGGTATCAAAAACATACTTATACAAAATACGGTTTTCAATCGCATTGCGTACCTGGAGCCAGTTCTCGTACTTTTTTTGAAACGGTACCGAGGCATTTGCAGGACTCGTCGAATAAAGCCTTTTATATGGTATCGGTCTGTTTACATTATTTAAAATCCTTGTACGAAACTTCCTTTCGGATTCCCCGCCGTTGCAGAAAACAGCTTTTATATTCGGGTATGATTCCAAAAGACCGGCTACATCATTCAGTTCCTCATTCCTGATATTGCTGTCAAGACTTCCCTCTCTTGTACAGCTTTTGTAGACATCCCACAGCGCGATTCCTTTTTCCTTTAAGAACGAAATTCGCGAATTGTAATCATCCTGCGGCTCGCAGCCGAATATGTTATAAATTAAATGCCAGAAAAGGTTCCGCGGATGGGCATAATACTGTTGAAGACGGAGCGATTCCTCGCCGGGTATGCTTCCAAGTATTAATATCCTGCTGTTTTTATCTACTATCGGTTCAAACGACCTTATTCTTGATACATCTTTTTCAGGTTCCATTTTAAGCCCTTTCATAAAAAAGTTTTGTTGCCAGCAATGTTAATTATTGATCGCCCTGCTCGGAATCTTTATTTAATTATTGCAAATAATAAACTTTGTTAATTTGGGTTTGTTTTTGTTATAGAATTATTAAAACAAAGCCGTATAAGCCCCACTGAAGCTTTTATTTTTTACGCTTTATTTTACCACAGCGTATGCTGTAAGAAAAGGGCGAGCTGAAAATGGATGTTGTAAGACTTGTAATTATCGCTGTAATACCGGGAATTGCGCTTTCTTTCGGTTTATATCTGACCGACAGATATGATCGCGAACCTGTCAGGCTTCTGATAAAGCTGTTTATCTTTGGCATGCTCGCCGCAATCCCGACAATTTTTGTTGAACGATTATTAAGCGGAATAAACATATTTTCCGGCTATTTGTCGATTGCGTGGACCACGTTTGTTGTAGCGGGCTTTACTGAAGAATTTTTCAAGAGGCTCGTAGTAATGAAAATCGCGTATAACCACAGCGCCTTCAATGAAAAACTTGACGGTATTATTTACTGCGCTTATTCCGCATTGGGTTTTGCAACAATTGAGAATATAATGTATGTGGTTTCGGGTTATGACGCTGATCCGTATATAGGGCTTTACCGCGGAGTGCTCAGTGTGCCCGCGCATATGCTGTTCGCCGTCACGATGGGATACTATCTTTCGCTTGCCAGGTTCTGCGATGATTACCGAATCCGTTCCCAATTCCTTACACGTTCTTTGATTATTCCAATGTTGTTTCACGGCATTTTTAATTTCATACTGCTGTCCGGCATTCCATACCTGCTCGTTTTATTTATCCCGTTTGTCGCGTTCCTGTGGGTTGCAAACCTGAAAAAACTTAACCGGTTTTACCAGGAATCGAAATTCTTCGGAAAATATTAGCCTGAAACTTCAATTTGGCATATGCCTGCAGCTATCTCCCAAAGATACAGCGAAGCGGTAGTTCCGTACGGGGAATATCGTTTTCTGTATATTTCGAATTGAGCCCTGTTTAATTCGTTTAGTTGATGCAGTCTCATTATTCCTTTTCGTATTCCGAAATCGTTATAGCTTAAAACATCAGGCCTGCAAAGAGAGAAAATAAGCAGCATTTCAACGGTCCAGACGCCGACGCCGCGGAGCCTTGTCAGCTTATCCATTATTTCGGTATCAGACATACTATAAAGCCTTTTAAAATCTACCTCGCCCGACAATGCCGCTTCAGCAATGCCCTTAATATATTCCGACTTCCTTTTTGACATTCCGCAGGCTTGTATGCATTTCAAATCGACCGTCCCAAGAATTCCGGGTGTAATTCCCCCAACCGTCGCGACAAGCTTGTTCCAGACTTTTTCTGCTGCTTTGCCCGAGATCTGCTGTCCAATGATAGAATATATGAGGGCTTCAAAAGGTTCGGGGAAAATTTGTCTTTTAATAATGCCGATTCTGTCAATCGCTTTTCCAAGCAAGACGTCTCTGCTGCTTAAATACTCTATTTCCGTTTCTCCATACTCAAAATATTGCATGCAGCACATTCCACCAGTCAACGCGGGTTTCCGCCCCATCCGTACTCACCGACGAGTTCAACAAAGCGGACCAATGTCAGGTATTCTTTATCAATTCTGCCGTCGTCTTTTTTGATTACTCTGACAAGCTCCTGCAAATCGGATTCACCGACAGGCAAAATCATCTTTCCCCCGGTTTTCAACTGATCAATGAGGGCATCAGGGATTCTTCCGGCTGCCGCCGTAACGATAATCCTGTCGTAAGGCGCGTATTCACTCCACCCATAGCTCCCGTCCCCGATTTTAAAATGAACGTTTTTATAGCCAAGTCCCTCAATACGCGATTTTGCTTTATTAGAAAGCTCCGCGATACGCTCAACCGTATATACCTCACCTGAAAACTCGGCAAGAAACGCGGTTTGATAGCCGGAGCCCGTGCCTATTTCAAGAACTTTATGGGTTTTTTCGAGTTCAAGCTCCCTTGTCATTTGCAGAACAAGAGACGGCTGGGAAATGGTTTGCCCATAACCTATCGGGAGAGGATTATCCAAACCTGCGTAATCTTTGTATTTACCATCAAGGAAATCTTTGCGGTTCAGCTTGTAAAAAAATTCGGTAAGCTTATCCCTCAAAGCATCACCCCGTTAAAAATATTTGAAACGGTGCGGTAGACTTGTTTTACTGTTTGCAGCACCGTAAACTGCATTATTATGTCTGAACATTGGTCTTCATATGAACAAAAGAGTTTTTTACCTGTTCCATAATACTCTGGTATTTTACACTGCATGCGTTAAGGATAGTGTTTTTGATTGCTTTTGCCCTTGAATTGCCGTGGCATTTAAAAACAATTCCGTTAACGCCAAGTATCGGAGTACCGCCGATTTCCTCAGGATCTACCTGTTTTTTTATTTTTTTCAGCTCGTGTTTAACCAAAAGATAACTTATCCTGCCCCAAATGCTTCGCGAATATATATTGCCCAAATGGTTAAAAAAGTACTTGCCTGTGCCTTCCATTACCTTAAGCATCGCATTGCCGACAAATCCATCGCAAACTACAATGTCGGCATTGCCTTCAGGTACATCCTTTCCTTCAATATTTCCAATGAAATTTACCTGTGAGTTTATCAGAATTTCATATGCCTGCCTGTGAATTTCATTGCCTTTATTCTCTTCCGAGCCTATATTCAAAAGACCGACACGCGGATTTTCCATACCATATCTTACCCGCATATATTCGGTGCCCATAACGGCAAACTGCAAATAGCTAATCGGTTTTATGCGGGTATTCATTCCTGCGTCTATTATCATTACAGGACCGTTTAACGACGGCACTATCGGAGCCAGCGCCGGCCTTACAATACCCTTCATCCTTCCGGCAATCAACATCGACGCAGCCAGAATTGCCCCGGTATTGCCGGCGGAAATAAAAGCATGAGCGGCGTTTTCCTTTATTTTTCTCATCCCTACTACAAGAGAGGAATTTTTCTTTTTCCTTATAGCTTCCGATGGTTTATCGTAATTTGTTACGTCATCGCGGGTTTCGGTTATTATTATCCGGCTGCGATCAAATTGCTTGTCGTTAAAGCACTTTTCTATTTTTTCCCGGTCACCAAGCAATTCGATTTCAAAACCCTGTTTTAAGTTAATGGCTTCCACACAGCCTTTGACAATTTCGTCCGGAGCGTTGTCTCCTCCCATAGCGTCAACCAATATTCTCATATTGATAATCCCCTTTGCCTGTACGTTGATTCAGTTAATAAGTTATAAGGGTAAGAATCATCTTTACGCCTCATTATAATATATTATAATAGTTTTATTTTACCAAATTAAACCCGATTCAATGAAATATTTATCCAATGGGTCCGGGATCAAAACACATTTTTGTTATTGCTCAATTCAATTTTAACTTTCTTTACTGATGATAATAGTATTACAGTGAACCCACACGGTAAATGCACTACCGGAACAATGCCGGCAAGGCTTTTTTTAATAAAAGTATATATGTTATTATGATATATGGCGAATATTAACTGAATATTAACTGCCAACAAAAATTTATACGTTTTTCAATATGAAATATATAATTTTATCTTTTGTTAACAATCAGTTTAAATTATCCGGCTATAATATTTGAAAGCAGGGAAGGGGGCATTCTGATGGTTTGTATTATGGTCGTTGAAGATGACGAGAATACAAGAAAACTAATGGAAGCCGTACTGGTTCAAAACGGTTACGAAGTTATTCTCGCCAGAGACGGAATTGACGCGCTTGAAAAAATGGACAAACACCATGTTGATTTAATTGTTCTTGACATTATGATGCCTCGCATGGACGGATACGAGTTTACAAAAACATTAAGGCAGTGCGATAACAATATACCTATTCTCATGGTAACCGCAAAAGAAGCTCCTGCGGATAAAAAAATGGGGTTCATTGTAGGAACGGATGACTATATGGTAAAACCGGTAGATGAAGATGAAATGCTTTTAAGGATTTCAGCGCTTCTTCGCCGTTCCCGTATTGTAAATGAACGTAAACTTACGGTTGGAAATACAGTTCTTGATTATGACTCGTTTACCGTGTCAAAAGACGGTATTGTCCAGGAATTGCCAAATAAAGAATTTATGCTCCTTTACAAACTGCTTGCTTACAATAACAAAATATTTACAAGGCGCAGTTTAATGGATGAAATTTGGGATATGAACACCGAAACTGACGAACGGACGGTAGATGTTCATATAAACCGTATCCGGGACAGATTTAAAAACAATGACGATTTTGAAATTGTTACAGTCAGAGGACTTGGATATAAGGCGGTGATAAAAGCATGAGCAGGGTAAAATCGCTGAATATAGCTATGGTTTTTCTTATTTTTTCCATTATGGTTATGTCAGGTTTGCTGACATCGGTATGTGTTTATATTTTATATAAAATTGGCATTATGCCTGCCCCTTTACTAAGGCCGATTCTCTCACCTGTTATAACACTGATTTTAAGCGTTGTTATAGGAACCACCATTTCCACCGTACTGGTTGAGAAGTTTCTTAAACCCATAAATCAGCTGATAAAAGCAACAAAGATTGTAGCAAAAGGAGATTTTAACGTTCGTGTCAAAGAAATCGACGGCGATTCCGAAATTGCCATTCTTTTAAGGAATTTTAACCATATGGCCGAAGAACTCGGCAGCATAGAAATGTTCAGAAACGACTTCATCAACAACTTTTCCCACGAATTCAGAACGCCAATTGTTTCAATACGCGGCTTTGCCAGGCAGTTGCAAAATAAAGAAATGTCTGAAGAAAAAAGACGGGAATATACCGAAATTATTATATCCGAATCTGAAAGGCTTGCTAACATGTCAACAAATGTACTACTCCTTACAAGATTTGAAAATCAGCAGTATATTACGAACCAAACCGAATATGAACTGGATGAACAAATAAGAAATTGCATAATTCTTCTTGAAAAGCAGTGGAGCGCAAAGAATATTGAAATAAACCTGAATTTAAAACGAATAATTATTTACGCGAACCAGGAAATGCTTTCCCATCTTTGGATTAACCTTATTGATAACGCGATAAAATACTCGAAAGAGCATGGAACGATCACAATTACCTGCGACAAAACGGAAGACGTTATTATATTCGAAATCAGTGACAACGGAAAGGGCATGGACAGCTACACAATTAAGCATATGTTCGATAAATTTTACCAGGGTGATAAATCGCGTTCAATGCGCGGAAACGGTCTTGGTCTTTCAATTGTCAGGCGTATTGTGGACTTGTGCATGGGTGAGATTAGTGTACAAAGTGAAGTCGGTAGCGGGACAACCTTTACCGTGAAACTTCCGAAATCTCAAAATACAAAATCGAAAAACCAATAAGAATTCCAATAAAGCCGCTATATATTTCCGTAAGTTTCAACGCCTTCTTCAAGAATTTCAGGCTGACATTCCTTTATCTTAACCGGAAGCATATCCCATTTTTTAAGCCTGCCTTTTTGTATATAAAGTTTTATTACCGCTCCCTTGTCGGTATCCGGCGGGATTTGCCTGTCAAATATAAAATTACCGAGACTGTAAAAGATAAATTTACCGTTGTATTCTTCGATGCCCTGGTATACGTGCGGGTGGTGGCCTATTACAATATCGGCGCCGCTGTCTATCGCAATACGCGCGGTTTTTTTCTGGCTGTCATCGGGATACGGCTCATATTCCCTTCCCCAGTGAAACGATACTACAAGAAAGTCGCATTTTTCCCGTGCGTTGATAACGGATTCGCGGAGGCTTGACTCGTCAATCATTGATATATTCGGTTTCTCCTGCGTATGGAAATATCCTTCCGGCGGGAAAGCGGAATAGCCAAGAAATCCGATAACTGTTCCGCTGATATTTACAAACACCGGGGAAGCTGCTTCTTTCGCTGTTTTCCCCGCTCCAAACCAGGCAATTCCGTATTCGTTAAGCGTATTCATCGTATCGGTAAGCCCTTTTGCGCCGTGATCCGTCGTATGGTTATTTGCGAGGTTCATCAGGTTAAACCCGGCATCTTTAAGGTTTTGCGCAACAGGTGGAGGGAACCTGAATATATACCTCGGATCTTTTTGCGAAGGAATACCACCTTCGGTTAACGGCCCTTCAAGGTTCCCGCAAACGATATCGCCGTCTTTGAATAAATCTTTAACCTTAATGAAAGGGTAATCATAACCATATTGTTTCATATACGTCATAACTCCCCTGTCGAGGAGTATGTCGCCGGTAAAATACAAAATTACGGTCTGCCTTTTTCGCACATGCAAAAACAATGCCCCGGAGATAAGAACTATAACACAGGCAATAATCGTAAAAAGTCGTTTTTTGCTCAACTTTTCGTAATCAGCATTTCTATTCATAATACCTTTCGTCCCAATATATCTCTTTCGTGTCGCCCGTCGTCACCGAAAGCACCCGAACCACCCGCTGGCTTTCGTCACATTTTTTACGGGCTTCTCGGAAGAACTATTGTACAATAACGGAAACTATAGCGGAATGAAGCTTAGAGATACACAGTCAGAGCAAGGATAAGCAAGTCGACTGTCTGAGCAAAAATGCTTCCTGCAAAAATCTTTCAAAGCATTTTTGCGAGTTTCGACTTGCCCGAGCTGAACTGTGTAGCTCTTGCAAATGAAGCTCCTTGTTGACGTTATTGTACAATAGTTCTAAAGACAGGTTTTGAACATTATTCCCGCGGGTCCTGTTTCGCGGGCCGGGGCATTGCTGCCGCATTCCGGTGGGTACGCGGCTTTGCTTCGGGTGTCCGAACAGCAACATAAGTTCACCAGCCCGAGTTAAAAGGTTCCGTGGGCACCGGTATTTCATCTTTTCTGCCTTCGGTGTATTCATTTGTCCATACCGGCTGAAAGGGCTCCCTGCCTTCCTTGAAAAGTTTCTGCCACTGCTCGTCGGTGAGGCGCTTATCGCTAACAAACTCATAGTACGAAAAAACGGCTCCCCTTGTAAGATACAGCTTTCCGCCAATAGGAACAACGACAAAAATTTCCGAAGCCGGCCCGACTCCCGCTTCCAGGTAAGAACCCGGAACAGTGTGAACATCTGCAATCACCGCCATATTTCTGTCGGTTTCCAACAAAATAGGCCCTTCGGCCATTGAAAGCGTCAGCCACTCAAGGGTTCCGCCGTAAATGACGAGTTTTTCGTACTCTTCATCGGTCAGTTCTTCATTTCTTAGCTCCTTAACCGAACAATTAATCAAAAACGCAAGTAAATTCTCAAACTGTTCTAATTTATATTGCATACTGTAAGGCAGTATTCCTTTTTGCATGAGGTTTTCCTTTGAATAACGGGTCAGCCATAACAGCCGTTCATATACTTCAATATTCGGTTCAACATAACTTTTTACAGTCGGCCACCAGTCCCCTCCGCCTTCAGCCCCGCTCTGCTTGCCGTACAGTATCGTGTCGTGCCTGAGCTCCGCCCAGCTTGCCAGCGCTGTGTTTAAAGACTTGTATTTCCATGCGGGATTATTCATGAAAGACGGATACCCTTCCCCAAAATCGCGAAGAAGCGGCTTTAGTGTCCACAACCAGCCGTAATACATATTGGATTGCCATATATCCTGCGAAAGCCCGTCGAATTTTTCTTTTACCTGCCTGAACCTATCAGGATATCCGGGCCATATATCCGGTATTTTTTCAGTGTTTATCAGAAGATCGTACGCTTCTTTGGAACCAAGCACTGCCATAACATCAAGGCCGGAAGGCATATTTCTTACAGGAGGATTAACAAGACGCTGAAGGATTTCGGAATCGGGAATATACCTCTGTCCCATAAAACGGAACTGCTTACCCGAAGGTGAATCAGCGGTAAGAAAAGCCGTTTGAATTCCCGGTGATCGGAGACTTTTCGTCTGTTCATAAAACTCACGCAGTTTTTCACTGTCTGCAAACGAATCCGGATCGGGGGCTTCCCCGTAAATCTTTATCAGTAAATCCATATAATCGTATATTGTCAAATCATCCGCTTTCCCTACATAAAACACAGTGGGATCATAAATATTCTCCCAAAGGTCTATATCCTGTTCTTCGCGCTCTGAAGGAAGGAACACCGAATATGTAATAAGAAGGGAGCGGATAATCGATTCGCTGTTGATATTCCCTTCGCTGTCCGACAGCGGAAAAGGAACAAGCCCGTACCACATCATCGCCCTGAAATACCGCTCAAAATCGTGATTCCTCGTGTAATGCCCGCGTACGGTGAACTGGCTGTAATCTATGTCGCACCCCGCAATTTCCGATTCAGCAAAACCCTGGGCCTGAAGAACCTTCTGAAACTCGTCGCCAGCTATTATTTCGGCTTCCTCGGGAACATTTTCGGGAGGATCCAATTCAAGAGCTTTTTGTGCGACTAAAAAATATGCGGTATTTTTCAGTGCCGCCTTTTTTATATCGGGATTCTGCACCGTATTATATAAATATATAGATTTTTCGAGCATACTTCCGGTTAAAACCTCAAGGTCCGTAAGCAGCATTTCCGCTTCCAGGGTTCTTAAACTGTAGTCGAAGAATATATGGTATACCTGCAGAACTGAATCCGTGGTAATAAAGCTTGGGATCTGCTTATATTCATTCTGCTCATAGATATGATACAGTTGCTCCTGATCGGACCGGGTAACAACAAACAGGTTGTTTTTAAGCATTTCCTTCTGGGCTTCGGTGAACTCTCCGAATTGATCGAGGTTTTCAATGTTGGAAAGATCGGGTTTAACACTGTACGGTGCTACTTTCTTCTCATATGAAACAGGTTCATACGGAAGCTGTTTATAACCCCTTTCTCTTTCCGGGACAAATACAGGCTTCAGCGGTCCGGCATATTTGTCCGGTTCCGATGTTCCGGCAGACGGGATATCCGACGGTTCAGGAGACGGTGTCGCCGTTGCTTTCACAGCAGGAACAGGAGTTGGTTCCGGTTTTTCGTCCCGTGTTTTTTCCCGGCTGCATCCGGTTGTAAAAATGATACAAATACATAACATAACTAATAAACATTTTTTTATGTACATACTCTCACCCTCCTATCAGGCATTATCGAAAACTGCGGCCAATACACAGGCGCTTTGGGATGTTCCAATCACGCCTTGTTACCATTCTATTTCTATTTTGTCATGTTTCAATGATATGCCAATCCATCTCCATTTATCATCTGTTTTCACTTTTGCCTTTATTCTTTCCGCTCTTGTCACACGTATATGCGATATATCCTCAAACGTATGGCTTTCTGCTATTCCTTCAACTCCAAAGCCTTTCCACCTGTATACGTTTATCAGTTTGCTTCCGTTGCCGGCAAGCTCAATTGAAATAAGTTCATCGACCGAATCATCGTTCAAATCACAGAAACAATAATCATCAAATGGCCTTGAAAGCCTTGAACCAAGCCATTTAGGGTAGATTGTTTTTCCATTCCAGTTATAAAGGAACGGCCTCTTTGCCATAACAGGATCAAGCCTTGTCTTCTTATATACCCCCACCGACAGTTCTTTCATGCCGTCGCCGTCTACATCCGCAATATGAATTGTCCATGGGTTTAAGTTATTCATATCATACATCTGAATGCGTTTCCCGCTGCCTTTTTGAAGAGACACAATCACGAGGCTTTTCCCGAATTCATCTCCCGGCCGTTTTAAAATCATAACAAACTCTTTTTTATCGTCATTGTCCAAATCACCGCAGGAAACATTAAGCAAAAAGCTGTTAACTGCACAGGCGAAAACTGTTATTGCAAAAAAAGCCGACACGAAAATCCATTTTTTCTTTTTCATACTAAGCCGCAACCCAACCCGGTTTATATAGCATTTTAACTTTCCTTTTTCCAATGCTTCCAGATTAAGTATATCAGCAATATTCTGCCATATCAATAAACATATCGGGAGGTGCTTTGTCGCCCCAGGAAATGAAACACCCGAATTTTAGACAAACCATTGAACTTGACTCTTAAGCACTATATAATTTAGCTTAACAACAAAACACAGGCATACTGTGTAATATAGCAATGGAGGCTGCCTTGTATGGGTTTTTCCGGTTTCAGCGACAAGACGCTGCGTTTTCTTCTTGAAAACAGAATGAATAACAGTAAACAATGGTATGACAGCCATAAGGACGAGTATAAAAGATACGTATATGATCCGTTTGTTGAGTTGGTGAACGAACTGGCGCCGGCTGTCCTGCAAATAGACAGCCAGATTATAACCATCCCGTCAAGAATAATCTCAAGGACGCGAAGGGACACCAGGTTTACAAAAGACAAAACTATGTACAGGGATAACGCATGGATAGTTTTTTTGCGCGATAAGTCCCGTATGTCCACATCACCGTGCTTCTGGTTCGAAATTAACCAAACCGGTTCAAGCTACGGAGTCGGTTATTATCAGGCAACGCCGCAGACTATGGCCGTAATGCGCGAGTTGATAATGGAAAGGCATCCTGCGTTTTTGTCGGCTCTGAAATGTTATGAGTCCCAGGACGAATTTACAATCGGCGGTGAAATGTACAAAAAAAGCAAAGCGCCTGATCAGCCTGAAAGCATAAAAACATGGGTTGACAGAAAAAACATATATTTTGAAAATTTTCAAAACAATTTCAGCCTGGCATTTTCAAAGGAACTGCCCGATGTGCTGAAAAGAGGATTCCTAAAACTAAAACCTATTTATGATTTTTTTATTCTGACGAATATTGCGAATTTTGGTTGCGGCATGTAATGAAGGCCATGGCGGGGAAAGCTTTTACCGATGAATAGATTGAAGTATATTATATTAATGTACTGAAAGGAGAATGATAGAATTGCAGTTATGGTTTACGGAAATGCATACGCCGAACGCGAAATTTTCGATAAGGATTGATCGCCAGTTGTTCTCCGGGCAAAGTGAATTTCAAAGAATTGACGTTTTCGAGTCATTGGAATTCGGGCGGTTTTTAGTCCTGGACGGATATGTCATGCTTACCGAAAAGGATGAGTTTATTTATCATGAAATGATAGTACACGTGCCTATGGCCGTGCATCCGGACGCAAAGCGCATTCTTGTCATCGGAGCCGGCGACGGCGGCACTGTCAGGGAATTAACTCGTCATAATTCCATAGAACATATCGATCTTGTAGAAATTGATGAAATGGTAGTGGAAGTGTCTAAAAAATACCTCCCAAGCGTAGCATGCGCTTTCGATGACGAACGGCTGAAAGTTCACTACGAGGATGGTCTAAAATTTATACGATGCTGTGATAATGAATATGACCTTATTATTGTTGATTCAACCGATCCGATTGGAGTTGGCGAAGGGCTGTTTACAAAGGAATTTTACGGGAATTGTTTTAAAGCGTTAAAAGACGACGGCATCATGATAAATCAGCACGAAAGTCCCTTTTATCATGCTGATTCTGTTGCAATGAAACGCGCCCATAAACGCATATTCGGTTTTTTCCCAATTAGCCTTGTATACCAAGCGCATATTCCGACTTATCCTTCAGGGCATTGGCTGTTCGGCTTTGCTTCGAAAAAATACCATCCGGTAAAGGATTTTTCTCCTGCAAAATGGGAAGCATCAGGCATAAAAACAAAATACTACAATACTGAGTTGCATAAAGGCTCTTTTGCCCTGCCCAACTATGTGAAAGAGATGCTCACCGATGCCGAGAAGGAGCTATAAATGACGCAAAAACCGGCAAAATATTATTTTGAACGGTAAAATAAAAAATTTGTTTACCCGGGCAGGTATGAAAGGGTATAATGAAGAAGCTGTTTACTTTTTTTCAGGGGGTATCGCCATGTTCAAAAAAGAATACATAACAATCCCGAACATTCTCTCAGTGTCCAGAATAGTATTACTGCCGGTTTTGTTTGTTTTTATCTTCGTTAAGATGTACCTTACCTTTACGGTTTCATATGCACTGTTGGGAATGACCGATATGTTCGACGGCATGATCGCCAGAAAATTTAACATGAAAACCGAAATCGGCAAATACCTTGACTCAGTCGCCGACCTTTTTTTCTTTCTCTCGTCGGCTTATTTCATTCATTTTCTTTATCCCGAATACCTGAACCCTAATATAGGTTTGTTTTTTATTTTTATAGGTATTCTTGCTGCTTCCTTTATTGTTTCATACGTTCGCTGCGGCAAAATCATTCTGATGCATACATTTTTGGCAAAAATGTGCGCCGTGTTGGTATATTTCTTAGTCATCAGTTCATATTTTTTTAATACAACACTGTTTATAACCTTTATTATCTGCGCATATATCGTTACGTTTATTGAAGTAATACTGATGTTTATTAGGTTCGGAAACATAGATCCCGATACATTATCCATTTTCAGCCTGCTGAAAACATCCAGGAAATAAAAACATAACCATTCAAATACGGCTGTTTTAAAAATGATGATTATTGACAACAAACTCGGGATTTGGTAATCTATAAAAAATTATTTGTCCTTCGGACAAGAAATAAACAACATTTTAATTGCGATGAAGGGAAATAAACACCGGGAATTTGTGCTCCAGAGAGCTGTTGTATGCTGCGAAACAGCGCACAATCCGGCTGTGAGCTCGTCCCTGAGCAGTCATGCCGAACGTTTGCCAAGTAAGCATGATCGGGTGTCCCCCGTTAAAGGGAAGAAATCTTTTATGGTTTCACGAAGCGGGCATTTGTATGCCAAGAAGAGTGGTACCACGGAAGCGGAAGGCTTTCGTCTCTTCCAGTAATGGAAAAGGACGAGGCCTTTTTTATAGCAATTTTTTGTATTATTTTATAACAGATTATTACGTACGAAGGAGGATAATATGAAAATCGCGTTTTCAACCCTCGGATGTCCGGATTTCAGTTGGCCCGACATATATTCAATGGCTAAAGACCTGGGTTTTGACGGCATCGAAATCCGCGGACTCGGTGATGACATTTTTGCCGTAAAAGCACAGCCGTTTACGGAAGACCAGCTTCCGCAAACAATTAAAAAGCTTAACGAGCTTCAAATTGAAATTCCATGCTTTTCTTCGGGTTGCTGCCTTAAGTTTGTCGACAGGGAAAAAGAAAACATTCAGGAAATTGAACAATACATTCTTCTTGCTTCACGGTTCAAAACGCCGTTTGTCCGCGTCCTCGGCGATCTCGAACCGCAGCCGAAAGACGAAGTCGATGATGAAACGGTTCTGAGAGTATTAATGAAGCTGGCTCCGATAGCGGAGAGGCACGGGGTTACGCTGCTGGTCGAAACGAATGGGGTATATTCGAACACAGCGAGGCTGAAAAACCTGCTTGACCGTATACCCAGTGACGCTGTCGCCGCTCTTTGGGATATAAACCACCCTTACCGTTACGCGGGCGAAACGCCCGGAGAAACCGTCCAGAATCTCGGAGCGTACATACGTTACGTCCATGTAAAAGACTCCGTTGTAATTGACGGCGTAACTCAATACAGGATGATGGGGGAAGGCGACCTCCCAATACACGAAATGATCATGGCTTTAAATTCGATAAACTATGACGGGTATATTTCCCTTGAATGGGTTAAACGCTGGGCTTCGGATCTTAGTGACGCTGGAATAGTATTTCCGCATTATGTGCACTACATAAGCCGGCATATCGAAAGAAAGGCTGAAAAAAGCCGTTTGTATTACAATAAGACAAAGACGGGCAAATATATATGGGAAAAAGATACGCTTATAGATCTCACATTTCCGCAGGTACTTGACCGTGTTGTCAGCGAATTCCCGGATCAATACGCATTCCGCTATACAACTTTGGATTATACCAGGACCTATTCGGAATTCAGGGACGATGTCGATACTTTTGCCCGTTCGCTTATAGCTCTGGGCGTAAAACCGGGCGATCATGTCGCGATATGGGCCACAAATGTACCGCAGTGGTTTATTACCTTTTGGGCTTCAATTAAAATCGGCGCTGTTCTGGTTACCGTAAACACCGCATATAAGATTCACGAGGCTGAATACCTTCTGCGGCAATCGGATACGCATACCCTTGTTATGGTTGATGGGTATAAAGATTCGGATTATGTAAGCATCATAAAGCAGTTATGCCCTGAATTGGAGTCTGCCGTTCCGGGAGAACCTTTGTATACGAAGCGGCTGCCTTTTTTAAGAAACATAATAACCGTAGGTTGCAGGGTAAAAGGATGTCTGACCTGGGATGAAGCAATAGCCCTGGCTGAAAAAGTCCCTCTTTATGAAGTATATAACCGGGCAAACGCAGTAAAAGTGCATGACGTGTGCAATATGCAGTATACGTCCGGTACAACCGGTTTTCCTAAGGGAGTCATGCTTACCCATTATAATGTCGTTAATAACGGCAAAACAATCGGCGACTGCATGGACCTTTCCACTGCCGACAGGATGCTGATCCATGTTCCTATGTTTCATTGTTTCGGAATGGTACTTGCAATGACAGCTGCAATCACTCACGCAACGACTATGTCCCCTCTCCCGTATTTTTCTCCGAAATATTCTTTGGAATGTATAAACAAAGAGAAAATAACATGCTGTCACGGCGTCCCGACAATGTTTATCGCGATGCTTGAACATGTGGATTTTTCAAAGACCGATTTTTCGCACATGAGAACAGGTATCATGGCAGGAAGCCCATGTCCGGTAAAAGTTATGCAGGATGTCGTTGATAAAATGAATATGAAGGAGATAACTATCGTATACGGGCAGACAGAGGCTTCACCCGGCTGTACGCAAAGTCGTGTTGACGATCCTCTCGAAGTTCGTGTAAACACCGTTGGTCGGCCGCTGCCCGGAGTAGAGTGCAAAATAATTGATCCCAAAACAGGAGAGGACCTGCCCGATAATACCGATGGGGAATTTGTCGCAAGAGGCTACAATATCATGAAAGGATACTATAAAATGCCCGAAGCCACGGCCGCTGTTATTGATAAGGATGGCTGGCTTCATACAGGCGACCTTGCGCGAAGGGATTCGAACGGGAATTTTAAAATAACCGGGCGCATAAAGGATATGATTATCCGCGGCGGTGAAAACATATACCCGAAAGAAATAGAGGACTTTATCTATACCCATCCGAAAGTAATGGATGTACAGGTCATCGGTGTTCCCGACAAGCAGTACGGCGAGGAAATAATGGCCTGCGTGATACTTAAGGACGGGGAGACAATGACGGCCGAAGAGCTTAGAGATTATGTGCGCTCTCATATGGCAAAACATAAGACCCCGCGGTATGTTGATTTTGTGACCGAGTTTCCGATGAATGCCGCCGGGAAAATCCTGAAATACAAAATGCGTGAAGCCGCTATTGAAAAGCTTAAACTTGAAGGAGAAAAAATGGTGACGGCCTGACAACAGAAAGCTCAATTTTTGCATTGAAAGGCAAGCGCGCCCGCCTGCAGAGACCAGGCGGACGCTTATCTTTAAAACTGGCTATAGAATTTTTCTGTCAGTTCCTTTGTTATTTTATCAAGCATGCCCTTCTCTTCCGCAAGGTTAAATATTGTATAACGCGGTTTCAGTTTATATGCCTTATACATGCTTTCGATAAACAATTCCCTGCTAATTCCTATGTCTTTCGGACTGTAACAGGCTCCGAGCCTTTTCAGCAGCCCGATTATCTTCTGCGGCTCGGTATTAGGCAGACCATCAGGAAGATATTGCTTCATATACTGATAAACATACGCTGCAACCACGGTGCCGACCGCCACCGAATTGCCGTGGAGCGGATGTTCAACATTTCTTGATATCGCGTCCATATCCCAGTAATGCGCAAAATTATGTTCCGCACCCGATGCAGGTCTTGAATCCCCGTGCAGCCCTATTGCAATACCGGAAAGAACAAGGGCTTCCATGACATAGCTGGCAGCCTGCTCATCCCTTTTTATAAATTTGTCTACGTTTGTTATGCATTTTTCCAGTGCATCCTTAATGAGCTTCACACAGGTTTCACAATAAAGCTCATTATTTATTATTTTTGATAGTTTCCAATCATCCAGCGCCGTAAGCTTCCCGATAATATCGCCGAACCCTGCCCGTAACATATCAATAGGTGCATTCTTTAAGATCGTAGTGTCGGCAATAATAGCCTCAGGATATTTCCCCGGCAGCGTTTTCTTAACGCCGTTTAATATTATAGGTGATACAACAGAAGCATAACCATCCATGGACGGCGCTGTTGCTATGATTATAAACGGCTTTCCGGTTTTATAGCACACATGCTTGCATATATCATTTATTACTCCCGAGCCAACCGCAAGAACAAAGGATGTTTTAATTTCAATTTCGGCAAGAAGCAGCCCCAGGGCTTTTTCATCCGGTACAAGCTGCTGTTTGGATTTAAAAATAAATGTCCTTAAATTAAAACCGTTGTCGGACAGTATTCTCTCAACATAGGAACCGTATGCCTCATATGTATTTGTATCGGCTACAAGCAATATTTCTTCTTCTTTGAATTGAGACACCGATTTTAAAATTTCTTCCTTTAAACCTTTATTATTAATAAAGATTTTTCCTATATCGACCGAATGTTTCCTCCCGCAATCACAGTCAAAGGATATACCTGCCATTTCACTTACGCTGTTCATTTCAGTTATCTTTTTCATAGTTACACTCCCGGCTTTCAATGATAATTGAATGCATATTAATTGCTCTCCTGGATGAGAGCAAAAAACAACAGAATTAGCATACCAAATAATTCAGCATAGATCAACTAAATAAAGCTGCCGGAAAACATAATACCATGTAATTCTCGTGGCAATTCCCAAAATTTTATAAACCGCGGTTTCTCTCGCTTATCGGTATATACTGCCTGTACGGTGCAATACTTTTGTACGCGGGTCTTATTATTTTTCCTTTGTTAACGAGCTCTTCAATCCGGTGTGCGCACCAGCCCACCACCCTCGCGACTGCAAACAGGGGTGTGAACAATTCCTCCGGAATATTAAGAATTCTATATACAAGCCCTGAATAAAAATCTATATTAATGCTCACGCCCTTATACATTTTCCTTTTTTCCGCAATTATCTGCGGGGCAAGCTTTTCAACATTTTCATACAACCTGAACTCATCTTCAAAACCCGCTTCCTTCGCAAGCTTTTCCGCATACTCCTTTAAAATTACCGCCCTGGGATCGGAAATGGAATACACCGCGTGTCCTACTCCATATATCAATCCGCTTCTGTCAAAAGCTTTCCTGTCCAATATATTAAGCAGGTAATTTCTTATTTCATCCTCGCTGTTCCAGTCTTTTATATGTTTTTTCATATCTTCAAACATTTGAACGACTTTAACGTTTGCACCGCCATGGCGCGGGCCCTTGAGCGAACACAACGACGAAGAAACGGATGAATAAGTATCCGTACCGGAAGAAGTAATAACATGAGTTGCAAATGTGGAATTATTACCCCCGCCATGCTCAGCATGCAGGACAAGAGCCAGATCAAGCACTTTGGCTTCAAGATCCGTAAATGCGGAATCCGGCCGCAGCAAATGAAGAATATTTTCCGCCGTGCTGTATTCGGGCTTCGGACTATGGATAACAAGGCTTTTGTTGTGGAAATAGTGAGTTAATACCTGGTATCCATATACCGCCAATAATGGCATCTGCGCAATTAACCGGACAGATTGCCGGGTTAAATTCTCTATGGAAATGTCATCGGCACGCCGGTCAAAGGAGTAAAGAGCAAGCACACTCCTTGACAGCAGGTTCATTACGTCTTTACTCGGAAGTTTCATTATCGCATCTTCAATAAAAGATTCAGGCAGCTTTCTATATTCCGAAACGAGATTTTGGAAATCATTCAATTCTTCTCTGTCGGGGAGTTCCCCAAATAATAACAAATACGCCGTTTCTTCAAATCCGAACCGGTCTTCCGATGTAAACCCGGCTACAATATCATTTATATCAATTCCCCTGTACAATAAACGGCCCGGCACCGGTACCATTTCACCTTCATCGATAATATATGCGTGTACTTCCCCGATTTCGGTAAGCCCTGCCAGGACGCCTCTTCCACTTATATCTCTTAATCCTCTTTTAACTTCATATTTTTTATATAAATCCGGATCTATCCTGCTGCACTTTTCAGCCATCACGCTGTATTTTTTAATTAATTCTTTTTGTTTTGTCTTTCCGTCCATAAGCAACACTCCTTTTTCATGTATCTCCGATTGGATTAACTGAATGACTTAATCGGCAATATCAGACGCAAAATTGCACAGTTGGCAAATGCAGCGATGCGCATACCATAAACAGCATGCCTTGCAAGGTTTGTACAGAGGCCGGGCATGGATTTGAATAATGTATAAAAAAGCCATGGAGTATATCCATGGCGTACACGCATTATACCCCTCTTTCAATGCCTACGAGGTTAGCTGCCGGGCTCGGGTTGAAAGAGATACCCTATCCGAACGGAATTCGCCCCTCTTTTGGGTCCCCCGCTTCACAACAGTGAATTAAGCATATTCATTTTTCGTGTGTATATTTTACCACAGCCGATGTCTGAACGTCAATTTCCCAATTTTTTTGCATTATTATGTAACCTTCTCACGGCTTGTTCAATATACTAATAACAGGTGAATAAGTTTATCTTATACCTTAAAATAAGGAGGTGAGAAATATGTTTAAAAAAGATTGCCGCAAAATTATCTGTCTTGCTTCCAGCATCCTTGGCCTGATTTTGGTTGGTCTCGGGGTCTATCTTCTTGTGAGCGGTTTAGGATTTGATATCATTACTATCGGCACGATTGTGGCGGGAGTTGTCTTGCTTGCTTTGAGTTGTGTGACAAAATGCATAAAAGTTCCCTGTCTATTTTGTCTGCTTCTGTTGCTTATATCGACATTCCTCATCATTGCAGGAATTATAACTCTACTGTTGGTAGACATAGTCGTCGGATTAATTTTTATCGGGCTGGGTGTTCTAAGCGTTGTTCTTACTTCGTTATGCCTGTTCATAAACTTATGCTGCATAACCGTTCATAAAGTATAAAGGACATATTCAAGTCTAAATCTGATTTTATCATATGAAGCAGGCAGGATGTTTTGCGCCTGCCTGTGTTTCCATTAAATCCCAAACTTTCCTTGCTTTTTTGATATATTTTGGTAACAATCAATTTACAATTCGTTCAGGAATTTGTACAATTTATCTGATATAATAATTAGTATAACGGTAAAAATGATCAGCAATTCCAACACAGCGGTCTGCATGGGCGAGCAGTACGGCAAAGCGTAATGACCAGCCCCCACCGTTAAAATTTATTATTATCCGTTTGATTAACGAGGTAGATTAAATTGGATTTATATAAAAACATATTGGTATGCGTAACGAAGCAAAAAAACTGTGAACGGCTGATTAAAGCAGCATCTGAGTACCGACTGGATCAAGGAATTCTGCATGTGCTCCACGTTGCAAAAAATTCATGGAATATTCTTGATAATTCACGCGAAAGTGAAGCTCTTGAATACCTGTTCAGAATTTCAAAATCATATGGTGCCGAAATGACTGTGCTGAGAAATGACAACATTTCGGAAACTATAGCAGGATTTGCATTACAGCAGGAGATTGATCTTATAGTCCTGGGCGAATCCTCAAATGAGCATGAAAATAAATACTTAAAACAACTGCGCAATATTTTGAAGGATAAACCGATTAAAATTATAGAAGTATAACGATGATTTTAAAATAACGCAAAAATTGCCCATAAGCTTTACATACACGTGCTTCATGGACAATCGGTTCAGCAAAGAGTCTTTATATTTTTAACTTTTTTATTAATCTTTGGCTTCTCTTGGGGGCAGCTTCGAAAATACCTTGCCAATGGCCTCCATTGCCCTGTCCATCTGTTCTTCGGTATGAGTGGCCGTGTAACTTGTGCGGAGCAGGCATTGGCCCGGGGCCACAGCCGGCACTATTACAGGATTAACATATACGCCTTCTTCAAAAAGCATTTTTGTCGCAATAAATGTTCTTTCGTTTTCGTACGTCATAATAGGTATAATCGGAGTTTGGGATTCTAAAATGGGGATCCCCATTTTTCTAAGCCCATTTCTCATGTAATCGGCAATCCTGTCCAGGTTTTCGATACGCCACGGTTCCTGTTCTATAATCTCAAGAGCCTTTAAAGCAGCAGCCGCATTGGACGGCGGAATGGAAGCGCTGAATATGAACGGGCGCGAATTATGCTTAACATAATGAATAACATCCTCGCTGGCAGCCATAAATCCGCCGAGGCTTGCAAGAGATTTGCTGAATGTTCCCATAATTATGTCTACCTTGTCTTCCAGACCATAATATGACGCCGTTCCGCGTCCTCCCTCTCCAATAACTCCGAGGCCGTGAGCATCATCGACCATAACCCTTGCGTTATATTTTTCAGCAAGCCTTACTATCTCGGGGAGCTTACATATATCCCCTCCCATACTGAACACACCGTCTGTTACGATAAGAATTCCTTTGTTTTCCGGAATTTCCGAAAGCACTCTTTCAAGGTCTTCCATATCACTATGCTCATATCTTACCATTTTCGCATAGCTCAGTCTGCATGCATCATAAATGCTTGCGTGATTTTCCTTATCGCATACTATATAATCGTTTCTGCCGGCAATAGCTGAAATAATGCCTAGATTGCTCTGATAACCCGTACTGAAGGTAATAGCAGCTTCCTTGTGTAAAAATTTGGCCAGTTTTTCTTCAAGTTCAATATGCAGTTTCAATGTCCCATTCAAAAACCGGGAACCCGAACAACCGGTACCGTACCGCAGTAATGCTTCCTTTGCCGCTTCCACAACCCTTTTGTCGGAAGTAAGGCCCTGGTAATTATTTGATCCTATCATTATGATATGACGGCCTTCCATTATTACTTCAGTATCCTGCCCGGTCTCCAAATAATGAAAATATGGATAAATACCCGCTGCCATAGCTTCCTTCGCTGTCGTGTATTCGTAACACTTCTGAAACAGATCCATATTTAACCTCTCCTTATATTACAGATAACTACGGGGTTGTTTTTATGAGCTTTTTTAATACCTGGTCATAATACCAGTAAAGAAGTAATACAAAATAATTGTATCATACTTTATTAAAATATCCAGTTATTTTTGATTTTTTTTATGCACTGTATTAAAATAATGTTGTTATTCATACGTTTGTTTTAAACTGCAATACAATAGCTCTTTACGGTACTTGCGTTCATGAAAGCCGGCAAATGTTTAAATCGGCGGATCAGAATCAGATTTCGTCCAGGAGGAAAATATAAATGAGCATAACTAAAAAAATAATACTTGTAACAGGAGCTTCTTCAGGTTTAGGTTTTGCCGTTGCCCGGCATTTGTCAGACATAGGGCATACAGTGTACGCCGGGGCGAGATCCTTCGGCGCCGAACGCGCAAGCACATCCCCATACTTACATGAAATTTATTTAGATGTTAACGATCCGTTTTCAATTGAGAGTTTTGTGAAAACAGCGATTCAAAACGAAGGCAGGATTGATGTGCTGATTAACTGTGCGGCCGTAATAGTTCTTGGTTCTGTTGAAGATATGTCGATAGAAGAATATGAAAAAGTAATAAACACTAACCTTTTTGGTACAATCGGGATGTGCAAAGCCGTTATACCTTACATGCGCGAACAGAGATCCGGGTATATTGTAAATTTCAGCTCAATTATGGGTTTGCTTGCCGTTCCGTTTCAAAGCGCTTATACTTCATCAAAATTCGCAATAGAAGGCTTTACGGAAGCATTAAGCATGGAAGTAAAGGATTACGGTATAAAAGCCGTCCTGATTGAACCGACCGATCACAGGTCCGGTTCGCAAAAATACAGGCAGCATGCTCTCCGTGCCGACTCCGATTCATCACCGTACCGCGAGTTATTTTTAACGGTAACGAAAAAAATAGAGTTTGATGAGGCTCATGGCAGTGATCCGGACAAACTGGCAAAGCTTACGGCAAAAATTATACAGAAAAGAAATCCGCGCCTCCGTTACAAAATAGGCAAATTTGATCAGAAGCTGCCTGTCTTTCTTAAGCGGATACTGCCCGGCAGGGTTTTTGAATCGATCATTTTCTCTTACTACAATTCCGGGAAATAAACTCGTCACCGAAATCACCCGATCCACCCGCTGTGTTTGCGGTTTTTGTTTGCCGTATGTTGCTCATATAAAGAACTATAGTGCAATAACGGAAACTATAGCGGAATGAAGCCTAGAGATATACAGTCAGAGCGAGGGTAAGCAAGTCGACTGTCTGAGCAAAAATGCTTCCTGCAAAAAATATTTCAAAGCATTTTTGCGAGTTTCGACTTGCCCGAGCTGAACTGTATAGCTCTTGCAAATGAAGCTCCTTGTTGACGTTATTGTACAATAGTTCAATAGGTTTAAACTTTATTTCAGCGGGTCCTGGTTCGGGTGTTATGTTTCCTCAGGTGACAAAGCATGTATAGAACCAATGTATAATAATGATAGTTCAAATAGAAATTTTGACTGAAATTAATTGTGAGATTCATTTCATTATGTTAAAATAACGGAAGTCAATTGATTTGTATATTTATTCATTTGTTGTTGAAGGGGATAGCTTATGCCGAAAAGGACCGATATAAAAAAGATACTTATTATAGGTTCCGGGCCTATCATTATAGGGCAGGCCTGCGAATTTGACTATTCGGGTACCCAGGCTTGCAAAGCCCTCAAAAAACTCGGATATGATATAGTCCTCGTAAATTCAAACCCGGCTACAATCATGACCGATCCTGTCATGGCCGACGCAACTTATATCGAACCATTGAATACCGAAAGCCTTACACGGATTATTGAAAAGGAAAAACCGGACGCACTGCTTCCGAACCTGGGCGGCCAGTCTGCGCTGAACCTGTGCTCCGAACTGTTCAAAGCCGGAGTTCTTGATAAATACGGGGTTAAAGTTATAGGGGTCCAGCCTGAAGCAATAGAACGCGGGGAAGATAGGATTGCGTTCAAAGAAACAATGAAGAAACTTGGAATTGATATGCCGCGCAGCAGCCCGGCACACAGTGTCGAAGAGGCTGAAAAAATCGCTGCCGAACTCGGTTATCCGGTCGTTGTTCGTCCGTCATATACATTGGGTGGTACCGGCGGCGGTCTTGTATATAATATCGAGGAACTGCGCGTTGTAGCAAACCGCGGTATTTCAGCAAGCCTTATCGGTCAGGTTCTCATAGAGGAATCGGTTCTCGGTTGGGAAGAACTTGAGCTTGAAGTTGTCCGGGATTCGAAGAACCAGATGATTACCGTATGCTTTATTGAAAACATCGATCCGATGGGGATTCATACCGGCGATTCCATTTGCTCCGCGCCGATGCTGACAATCAGCAAGGAATTGCAAAAACGGCTGCAGAACTATGCATATAAAATTGTCGAAGCAATTCAGGTTACAGGAGGAACAAATGTACAATTTGCGCATGATCCTAAAACCGACCGGGTTGTTATTATTGAAATAAACCCGAGAACTTCGCGCTCATCAGCGCTTGCTTCAAAGGCTACGGGATTTCCGATTGCTTATATTTCTTCAATGCTCGCTGTCGGCATTACGCTCGACGAGATACCGTACTGGCGCGATGGAACACTTGATAAATATACACCTTCCGGTGATTATGTCGTAGTCAAATTCCCCAGATGGACCTTTGAGAAATTCAAAGGCTCGAAGGACAGGCTCGGAACCCAGATGCTCGCTGTCGGTGAGGTTATGAGCATAGGCAAAACATACAAGGAAGCATTCCAGAAAGCCATCCGTTCCCTGGAAATAGGGCGCTATGGGCTCGGTTTTGCCAAAAACTTTTATGAAATGCCGGTAAAAGAGCTTCTTGAACTGCTCGTTGAGCCTTCAAGCGAACGTCAATTCATAATGTATGAAGCCCTCAGAAAGGGCGTAAGCGTTGACGAGCTTCACCGCTTTACGAACATAAAACACTGGTTTATCGAGCAAATGAAAGAACTTGCGGAACTTGAAGAAGAGGTTTTAAAATACGATTTTTCGTCGCTGCCTGATAAACTCCTTATACAAGCGAAAAAAGACGGTTTTGCCGATAAATATCTGGCAATGCTGCTTAATACAACGGAGGAGAAAATAAGAAACCGGCGCATTGAACTGGGAGTCGTTGAACGGTGGGAACCGATACCCGTCAGCGGTGTTGAAAATGCATACTACTATTATTCCTCATATAATGACGTAAAACCGGATGCCCCCAAAATATCCGGAAAACAAAAAGTGATGATTTTAGGCGGGGGTCCGAACCGTATAGGGCAGGGAATAGAATTTGACTACTGCTGTGTCCACGCCGCGTTTGCACTCAGGGACATAGGGTACGAAACAATCATGGTAAACTGCAACCCGGAAACTGTATCAACAGATTATGATACTTCCGACAGACTGTATTTCGAGCCCCTTACCGTTGAAGATGTCTTGAGCATATATAACAACGAAAACCCGCTTGGCGTGATTATCCAGTTCGGCGGCCAAACGCCCCTTAACATAGCCGATGAACTCTCAAAAGCAGGGGTAAGAATCCTGGGAACAACTCCCGAAACCGTGGATCTCGCGGAAGATCGCGACATGTTCCGGCACATGATGGATAAGTTAGGTATTCCAATGCCCGAATCGGGAATCGCAAGCACGCTTGAAGACGCGAAAATGATTGCGGAAAAAATCGGGTACCCTTTAATGGTAAGGCCGTCCTATGTGCTTGGCGGACGCGGAATGGAAATTATTTACGATGAAGAAATGCTTATAACGTACGTGGAAGCCGCTTCGGGCGTAACGCCCGACCGCCCGCTCCTGATTGACAAGTTCCTTGAAAACGCTGTTGAAGCGGAAGCCGATGCTATTTCCGACGGAAAAGACACTTTTGTGCCCGCAGTCATGGAACATATAGAGTTGGCAGGAATACATTCAGGTGATTCAGCCTGCGTTATCCCGCCGATTACGATAAAAGACGAACATTTGCGTACCATTTTTGAATATACGAAAAAAATAGCAAACGAATTGAAAGTTGTAGGGCTCATGAATATCCAATACGCAATAGCGGACAACCGGGTATATGTCCTTGAAGCGAATCCGCGCGCTTCCCGTACGGTGCCGCTGGTTTCCAAAGTGTGCGGCATATCTATGGCAAGGCTCGCCACCGAAGTTATATTATTGTCTTTTTCAGGCAGAAAAACACCAATATCCGGGTTTAAGCATAAAAAGATATCTCATTTCGGGGTAAAGGAAGCCGTATTCCCGTTTAATATGTTCCATGATGTGGACCCCGTGCTTGGCCCGGAAATGCGTTCAACGGGAGAAGTTCTCGGAATGGCCAACTCTTTCGGGCTCGCGTATTTTAAGGCACAGGAAGCCACACAGGCCGCACTGCCTGTGTCAGGCACGGTACTTATGAGTATTGCGGATAAGGACAAACCAAAGCTGATTGAAATTGCTGAAATATTTACTGAACTTGGTTTTAAAATAAAGGCTACCGAAGGTACCCATAAGTTCCTTTCGGAGAACGGCATTTCTTCGGAACCGGTAAAAAAGCTGTTTGAAGGCCGCCCGAACATTATCGACAATATACTGAACAAGGAAATACAGCTTGTTGTCAATACTCCGATAGGAAAACAAAGCCAGACTGATGATTCATATATACGAAAAGCCGCTATAAAATACGGGATACCGTATATAACAACCATAACGGCGGCTCTTGCGAGTGTCAAAGGTATCGCGGCGTATAAAGCAAACCGGATTAAACAGGATTCTCTTAAGTCTCTGCAGGAATACCACGGTTGCAGCGATTGACAGGATTATAAAGGAGAGTGATCGCCTGTGGGAGGTTTATTCGGAGTAGTATCAAAAAATGACTGCATTATGGATTTGTATTTCGGTACGGATTACCATTCGCATCTGGGAACAAGCCGCGGCGGTATGGCGGTCTGGAACGGCAAATCTTTCACGTCATCAATACACAATATTGAAAACATTCAATTCCGCTCCATATTTGAGCCGGATATGTCTGATATGCATGGGAACATGGGTATAGGATGCATAAGCGATACCGAAGCGCAACCATTAACGGTCTATTCCCATCTTGGTCATTACGCGATAACAACGGTAGGACGCATAAACAATATCGAAGAGCTTGTACAAAAGTGCCTTGAAAAGAATTTTATTCATTTTCTTGAGATGAGCAAAGGAGAAATTAACCCGACAGAAGTTGTAGCGGCGCTTATTGATCAAGAAAAAACAATTAAAGACGGAATTCTTAATGCCCAGCAGGAAATATCAGGGTCCTGCACGATGCTCGTTCTTATTAAGGACGGAATTTACGCGTCCAGGGACAGGCTGGGCAGAACTCCTTTGATAATCGGTGAAAAAGACGGGGCATATTGTGTTTCGTTTGAGTCCAGCGCGTTTTTAAATCTCGGCTACAAACAAAAATATGAGCTCGGCCCGGGAGAAATTGTATTGATAACTATCGACGGAATTGAGAAAATCTCCCCGCCGAACGATAAAATGAAAATCTGCACTTTTTTATGGGTTTATTACGGCTATCCTTCTTCATCGTATGAAGGTATTAATGTTGAAGCAATGCGCAACCGCAACGGTGCAGCCCTTGCAAGGAACGACGATGTTGAAATTGATCTCGTTGCCGGTATTCCCGACTCCGGGGTTGCTCATGCAATAGGGTATTCGAACGAAGCAAAAATACCGTTCGGCAGACCGTTTGTCAAATATACCCCTACATGGTCAAGAAGCTATTTGCCGCAGAGCCAGGAGATAAGAAGCCTTGTCGCGAAAATGAAACTTATGCCTGTTTTAGATCTTATAGAAGGCAAACGCCTTTTATTCTGCGACGACTCCATTGTACGCGGTACACAGATGAGTGAAATTGTTGATTTGCTATACAGCCACAATGTTAAAGAGGTACATGTCCGTTCGGCCTGCCCTCCGCTTTTATACAACTGCAAATATTTAAACTTTTCAAGATCCGGATCCGAATTGGATCTTGCCGCCCGTCGCGCTATTCGTGATCTGGAAGGAAATAATAAAACTGCTCTTGATGAATACAGTAATCCTGAAAGCGAAAGATACTGTCGCATGATTGATTGTATCAGAAAGAGACTGAATTTTACTTCGCTGAAGTATCAAAACCTGTCCGATATGCTTGATGCGATCGGCCTGCCGCATGAAAACCTGTGCACATATTGCTGGAATGGCAAAGAGTAAAGCGGGAAGCTTAACGCATTTTTTAATATGCGGTCCAGCCTGAATCCGCGGTTATTACCGATGCATTAATAAAGCTTGAATCGTCTGACGCCAAGAACAGCGCAATTGCAGCGATTTCTTCCGGTTCGGCTATCCTCGGGTTCAGGTTCATTCCCACTGTCGCCCTTTCGTAACCGAACTTGCTTGGATTTTTTATCGTAGATTCTATACTTGTCCTGATTGCGCCCGGGGCAATGGCGTTGCAGCGGATTCCCAGCCCGGCAAACTGGAATCCAACGTTCCTGGTCAGGCCGATAAGAGCGTGCTTTGATGCGGTATATGCGGCTCCTGCGCGTGATCCGCCCAAGCCTCCTATCGAAGCAATATTGATTATAACTCCGCCGGATTTTTCGAGGAATATCGGCATTGCCTTCCTGATAGCGCGCATCGGGCCTGTTAAGTTAACCGCGAGAACTCTCTCCCATATCTCGTCGGTTACCTCATTAACAGGCATAAACTCATCCATAATGCCCGCATTATTTACCAAAATATCCAATGTGCCGAACTTTTCCACCGCAAAGTCGATTACTGCGGAAACATCAGCCTCATTGGCGACATTTGCGTAAACAGCTGCCGCGATGCCCCCGTTCTTCTCAATCCCGGAGACAACTTCCTTCGCGCCGTCAATATTAATATCCGATACCATAACTTTAGCTCCTTCACGGGCAAAAAGTTCCGCTATCGCCTTTCCCGTTCCTGAAGCGGCACCCGTAACCACGGCAACCTTGTTTTGGAGTTTCATTTCAACCCCTCCCTTCTCAAACAACGTAGTGTCAAAAATTCTGAATGAATTTTGACCTAAACCATTTATTTCACTGGCTTACACCAGTTACTTTCGTATCCCCCCTGAAAAATGGAAAATTTCCAGGGTTTTTATATTGAACATATTA
>Ga0209537_1000214_pt1 | contig 68206 bp, 56 predicted proteins | sample BioPla4DNA1_FD_187698 | JGI IMG/M metagenome (GOLD analysis project Ga0209537, IMG submission 187698) | Biogas fermentation microbial communities from Germany - Plant 4 DNA1 (SPAdes) (version 2) | ecosystem: Engineered > Bioreactor > Anaerobic > Digestate | place: Bielefeld, North... | reverse complement strand
TACAACCACTCCATCTCCGGTTGAAAAAGTTGGCCTACTTTTTCAACTTTTTCAACTTGTTTTTATTGTGATTGTATCAGCTACACAACCGATATACTATGTGAGGGTCTATTTGACGCTTACGATTAATACGTCAAGGGGTCCTCTGGTTGTTGAAGAAGATCTGGCAGAAGCACTAAACAGCGGGAAGATAGCCGGAGCTACGGTTGATGTGGTTTTAGTAGAACCGATAAGGAACGATAATCCACTTATTACTGCTAAAAACAGTATTATAACTCCACACATCGCATGGGCACCGAAAGAATCCAGAGAACGACTGATGAACATTGCGGTTGATAATTTGAAATCTTTCCTTGCAGGAAATCCTGTTAATGTAGTGAACAAATAACAGGCACTGCTTTTTATTCTGTTTTGGATGGTAAAGAATAAACCTTACCTTTAGCCCAAATGGATTGTTTGTACCTTAGAAGTGAAAATATTATGTATTAATAAACCGTGAAATAGGCCTGTTGCTCCGCCAAACCTCTTCCAAATGCATATTTTGCAAGAGGTTTTATTTTTAAATGCTCATGTATTTAGTTTATAAGCAATAAAAATTGGTTTTTGCCCTGTTATTGAATAAAACCTATTTATTGGATGGAAGCTGAAGTATTTCATTCCAGTTGTAAATCGGAGCAGATAAAAGGAGATTGTTAATGTTAAGTCCCCTGTCATTTAGTAAATTTATACCGCTGATAGTACTCGAAATAAGATTTTGATGGTATGACGGAAACTATTTTCTTAAATCCCAGATGGAAAGGCTATAGATATAATCTGGTAAACAGCATGATAGGAATATATAAGTAGTGGGTATATATTTGATATGGAAAAGCCAGCAATTCAATTTCTTAATTTAGGGAGAATAAGCGGTTTTGTTAGAATAATTAATAGGGGGTATTTGAATGGCTGTTAAATGGACGCCTAACCTTTCTGTCGGTGTAGATTTTATCGATGAGCAGCACAAAGGCTTATTTGAAAAAGCGAGCCAATTGTTTGAGGCTGGTCAAAAGGGAAAAGGAAAAGAATTTATGCTTCAAATGCTCGACTTCCTTGACGAATACACAAAGACTCATTTCAGAGATGAAGAGAAATATATGGAGAGCATCAAATATCCTGAAATCGAAGCTCAAAAGAAAGCACATGCCTATTTTGAGGAAGAGCTTGCACGTTTGCGCAAGGATTTCATGGAATCCGGCGTGAATCTTTTATTAATGGTTAAAGCCAATAAGATGATTGTCGACTGGCTGACCAAGCATATTTCCTCTATGGATAAAAAAATTGGCGAGTTTGCCGCTACGCTTGGGTAAACGGCATATTACGGGCAGACATAACGAAGTCAAGGGAGTTTTCTTCGGATTGTTCCCTTGACTTCCGGCATTCAGAAAAGAAATGATTAACACAAGGTTTTATATCATTATGTCAATATTAAAATATTCTTCAATTACTTTCTTTGATGTTCTAATATCCATTAGGTCCTTTATAATGTATTCGTCCAGTTTAACGTTTTCTTTAAGCTTAAAGTGAGCCCCGCAGTTTCTGCCGTGTTTTTTTGCGTAATATAACGCATAGTCACTTAGATTGATCATCTGCTCCATATTAAGCAAATCCGGGTTTGCCGAATCAACCGGCATATCCACGCAACCTAAAGAGCATGTTTTGTGTATGGTTATCGAGTCGGATACTTTAAACGGAGTTTCCCTTACTTTCACAAGCACTTCTTTCGAGAAAACATCAAGATACTCACGTTTTGTATCAAATAAAATTATGAGAAATTCTTCTCCTCCCCAGCGCACCAAGTAATCGTCGGATCTGATCATTTGCTTAATCAGATTCGAGATCAGCACCAATGTAGCATCTCCGGCCGCATGCCCGTATGTATCATTAACGTCTTTAAAATGATCTATATCAATTAAGAATATTCCGATAACATTATCGGCGGCTGAAAAATCTCTTCTTTCGTTATTATCCAATAAACGTCTTTTATTTTTAATAAATGACTCAACCCTTTTTGATATGAATTGAAATGTATACCTTCTGTTATACAAACCTGTCAGCGGATCATGGTATGATAACTCCCTAAGCTTCTCATTGGCTTTGTCCAATTGGGCGGTTCTCTCCCTGATTCTCTCCTCCATGTTCTCATATAACATGGCATTCTCAATTGATATGGCCGCCTGGGTTGATAATATTTTTAGAATTTCCAGCCTTTCAAGCGTGAAAACATTGTCGGAAAGGTTATTCTCCAAATAAACTATACCTACAAACCGGGTTTGATAAATAACCGGCATGCATAATACTGATTTTACTTTGTTTTCTGCAATGTAAGGATTTTCACGCCAGCTTCCTTCGGAGCAGGCATTATTGGCAACTATTGTTTTTTTGGTCCGCGCGACATATTGTATAATTTCCGGGCATAATTCGCTGCTTTGCGTATATGGGATTGATTGCATTACCTGGGGCTGATCGTTATCTTCGGTCTTTTTCGCCTCAATATAAAGCTTGTTATCATGTTCGTTTTTCAGTAAAAGAAAACCTTTTTGGGCACCCGCATTTTCAATAATTGTTTTTGTGAAAGTTGTTAATAGTTTATCGGTCTTTATTTCGCTTGAAATTGCCTGGGTTGCCTTTATAATTGAAACCATATCGATTGAGCTTTGAGTTGTGTATGAGCTTATACCTGTCAATCCCCGGTATTCCTGACTTACTTTAAGGTAATCCGGGTATTGCTTCACCAATTGGGCCACCTTTCCGGTTGCTCCCCATTGCTGATATAAGTAGTGCGCCTCCCTTGTATACAACGCTGCGATTGTATTGTTGCCTTTGGCTAACCAGAACTTTCCGTATAACTCATTGCACAGTGCCCGAAATTGAATAAAATCATTGCTGCCGATTGATTCCAATGCTTTTCTGAAGAGTACGTCGACCGTATCTATTGGTGCGTCGTCTATGATTGCCATTTCGGCAGTCAGCAAATAATACTTGTGTGCAAAGTTGTCAGGGCAATTTTCCATCCAGCGCTTAAGCTGCTGTTGAATGTTTGTCAGTGTTTCTCTTGCGGCAATTTTTTCATTTTCAGATAAGTCTGACCATTTTATTGCAGAGTATAAGTCCTTGAAACATATAATGGTCGGGAACCGAATAATCCTGAACCAGTCCGGTTGAACGAATGACTTCTTGCGCCATGTTATTCCATTTTTCCGCATCATCCATTTTACCGAAAATGATATTCATGTAAGCATTCAGAATATAAAACCTGCATAAAAAACCCAAATTATTGGTACTCTTGAGCGTTGTTATTATCTCTTCGTCTTTTCGTAAAAAGTTTTTTTCTTCTTTTTTATCGTGAACTGATTGAAATTTCCGTATCATGTAATGAATCATTTGAGCTAAAAGCTGTGGCAGACTGATATTTATTTTATTTAGATATGTAACGGCGTCCTCGGTTTCCTGCGTGCATTCGTTCAGGTTCTTTCCTGTATACAACAAGAGCAGCAGTTTATCGGCCAGCGCAAAAGACGCGTGATGTATATCTCCTGTTTCCAAACCTTTATGGTAAGCCATGTCATATTAGTTCAGGCTTTCGCTGTAATGTGCGCGCGTATAAGAAGTAAACGTAAATCCATAGCATACCGAAGCCCTGAATGCTTCCGCTTTCAATCGGTTAAGGAGCGAAAACGCGGCTTCCGCAAGCTTGTAGCCGGTTTCATATTCCCCAAGTGATCCCAGAATAATGGCGCAGTCGGTAAAGCATTTGCATGATAATGGCGAAACTCCATATTCACACGTTAACTCAAACATCATCAGCGAAATTAAAACGAACAACTGCGGATTGCTTTGGTACGCTGCCGGAACCATTTGAAAAACCATCTGCATGATAATAATTTTTTCCGGATCCTTCATTTCCGGGAGATTTTTTAGCCCATCTATCGTTATTCGCTTCAAATAGCTCTTCAGTTTGAAGATCCCTTCATGGATCTTCTGGACGATCTCCTGATCATTATCGGGTAAATGAATATCAAATAAGCGAAGGCTTCGACGGACTTCGTCAATAGCTTCCTTATGTTTTCCTTGATACTCAAATATTTGGACCCGGATTATCGAAATTGACGCTTTATCAATATTGCTTTGCGCTTTATCCAATAAACGGATGCAAAGATTTTCCGAAAGTGTAAGGTTCCCGGACAGCAAGGCCACATTTGCACGATCAATCAGTAATTTAAAGTATTTCCTTGGAGTTTTTGCCCATAATTCATCGGACAAAAGTGATTGAGCTATAGCGAAATAATTCTCGGCAGCAGCAAAAGCGGTTGACTTCTTTGCCTTACTTCCGGCCATGATATTTAGGTCGGATAATTCAATAAGTTCTTTTATGTTTTGAATTAACTCCCTGCCGATATTTAAGTGATTAACCAGGTCATAAAGCAAATCTGTGCGTTTTTCTTTTTGGAAAAGTTTTAAATAAATATACCCTATTGATAAATGCATTTTTGCTCTATCGTTATCCGTGATTAATGAATATACAGCCTGCCGGACCCTTTCATGAGTAAAGCTAAAACGAATAGGCACATCTTTATACATTTCAGCGCTTAAACTGCCTATCAGCCTGTAATTATTATCGAGCGGGATAATAATTTCTTTGTTGATTGCTGTCCATAAATCCTTGTTAAGTAAAGATTCGGGATCATTTTTGACCAATAAAAGGGTCCTGAAATCAAACTGATTGCCGATACATGCCGCCAGCTTAAGAGTATTAACAGTTCTTTCGGAAAGTGATTCTAAGCCTTTTATGATCAAATCGATCAAATTATCACTGATTTCAGCGTTTCTAACCTTCTCAAGATCAAAACTCCATTGTCCTTTTTCCGGAATAAATGTGAACGCTTTTTGAAGGTATAGTGATTTCAGCATCTTAATAGTGAAAAACGGATTTCCGTTGGTTTTTTTAATTATAAGTTCAGTCAAGGGTTTTGTTGCGTCCGGCGGAGAATGAAGTGTCTCCGATACCAAATCGTTTACTGCGGTAAAGTCCAGCGGCTTTAGAAATAATTCGGTGCATGAATTCAGTTCTCTTAATTTTTCAAATAACTGGGAAATTCTATATCCGGCCTGTAGTTCATTATCCCTGTATGCACATACAAACAGCGCATACTGCAGCGTATCCATGCTGAATATGTAATAAATAAGGTTAATAGTGGCAGCATCACACCATTGAAGGTCATCAAGAAAAATAATCAAAGGATGTTCTTTCTGAGCAAAAACCTTGATAAATTCCAAAAAAACCATCTGAATCCGGTTTTGAGATTCAACAGGATTAAGTTCGGTTGCATGGGGCTGTAAACCGATAATTTGCTCCAAATCGGGAATGATATCCGTTATGAGCTGCCCGTTTTCACCCAAGGCATCCATCAGACGTTGTTTCCAGGTGTCTAAACTTGATTGCGGTTCCGTTAACAATTGTCTGACCAATTCCTGAAATGCTTGTCTTAAGCCATAGTATGGCGTATTGCACTTACGTTGTTCACATTTTCCGTAAATGAAACGTCCTTTCCTGAAGGTTATCGGCTTGCGTATCTCATTTATCAGTGATGATTTTCCAATGCCGGGATAGCCTCCCACCAAGACAAGTTCACAATTTCCCTTCGACGCGTCTTCAAATTTTTTAACCAGTATTTCAATTTCTTCTTCGCGCCCGAATAATTTGTACGGGCTCTCAAACCTTTCTATAATATCGTCTTTCCCAGGTACAAAATTGCTGATTTCAGTTCCTGACTTTAAAGATTGATAACAATGTTCCAGATCCTTTTTTATGCCGGACGCCGATTGATATCTTTCTTCGGCTGATTTCGAGATAAGTTTCATTACTATATCCGAAAGACACTTCGGTATTTCCGGGCTAACCAAATATAAAGGAGCCGGTGTTTTAGCAATATGGTAGTATACCATCTCCGATTCGTCTTCACCTGCAAAAGGCAGCTTTCCTGAGAATAACTCGTATAGTGTAATGCCGAGGGAATAAAAGTCGGTCCTATAATCAACAGGTTTGTTAATTCTCCCCGTTTGTTCCGGAGACATATACTCCAATGTCCCGTCCGGATTCATTGTATTGGTATACTGAAAATCTTCACTGGCCAGTTCAGTGGATATGCCAAAGTCAATAATTTTAACCTGGTTTGTTTTACGGTTCCAAATAAAATTGGAAGGATTCACATCCTTGTGTATAATATTCTGTTTATGAACCTGGAGCAAAGAATCGGTCATTTGAATTGATAATAACATTTTTTCGGTTATACTTAGTTTAGTCGATTTCATCGCGTCAGCGATTGATTCACCGCCGATATCTTCCATAATTATTGCTAAACTGTTTCCATATTTAACAATGTCATATGGTTTTATAATGCCTTCGCCTGATAACTTATTCATTATTTTATATTCATATGTAAAATCTGACAGCTCTTTGCTTGTCGGGTATTCCTTGCTTAAGTACTTGATTACAACCGGGCAATTATCGGAAAGTCGGGTTCCCCGAAAGACTATTGTTCTATTACTTTTATGGATTTCATTGTTTATTTGGTAACCGGCTAAACTAATCATTTATATACTCATCTCCGGAAACAGAGATTGGCAATATAAAACCAGCAATCACTATTCTATATAAATATTACCTTTTATAATCTTTAAAATAACAAAAACACAAGTTTTTACCGTGCAGTTTGTAAATTTATTATGGTTAACAGGACGATGGGACAATTAACAAGACAAGGGAACAATCAGCCTGCTGTCCCCTTGATGTTCTACGTTCAAAAAAAGATATTTCTTTAAGAATTGGTATATTATTTATGTAAACAGCTATATTTTCTGGCATCCTTCACAATAATAGATGCTTCCGCCCATATATGCTTCTTTTTTAATCTTGCTCCTGCATATTTCACAGTCCTTGCCGACAGTATTTTTACTAAGCTTGGTCTTATATCCTCCGAAGCATCCGTATAAATCCCTCTCAGTATCCCTGCCGCCTTCAAAAGTCATTTGCGCAAGCGTGGATTTTATGGAATTATACAGGTTTTCAATATCAGTGTCCGTAAATGTATTTACTTTCCTTTTAGGATGAATCCGGGCATTATAGAGTATGTCCTGCAAAACACCGTTTCCAAGACCGGGTATTCTTTGCTCCGTGGCAAGCAGCGCTTTTGTGCTTATCTTCTCATTCCCCGGTGCGGAAATAATGCTATCAAAGTATGTCCTGTCAAATTCATTTGACAGTGGAGAAGGTTTTTCCTTTGCCAGAAAATAATATTGGTTTTCAAAATCGCCTTCTTTAAAGCACCATAAACCTCCGTACATTTGGACAGAGGCAGTAAGCGCCGAAAAATCCTCAAACTCGATAAGAAGCTGGTGTTTTTGGGGCTTTTTTTCATCTTCCCTGTGAAATCTTATCCCTACACCTTCACCGAACAATATGATTGTATCGTCCGCCTTTATCTGAACCATGCTGCCGAAGCCTTCGGCCATGCCGATCGTTTTACCGGCCAGCAAATCATGATACTTTTGAGGATCGCCGTGATACCACGCAAATTTGTGAGGGCTGTGCGAGGCAATTACGTTCATTATTCTTTTCCCGTAAATACTTTCATTTAGCTGTTTGGAGATGGTTACTGCTTCCGGCAATTCGATCATAATAGTCACCTCTTGCGTAATCCCGTATTTTTAAATACACAATATACTTCACGATATTAAAATAAACCTAGTTATGCGATTTTTTTCAGATTGATATTATTAATTCAACTATTAAAGGGCATGGTTTCCCACGCCCTTACTATTTCTTCCACCTTTTCAGGTTCGGAAAGATCTCCAGCATTGCTTTTCTCGCGGTTTCCTCACCTGGCCAGGGGTTTCCTTTTGATACAAAAGGAACGCAAGTCTCAATCATTTGTTCCATTGTTTCATCCGATGTAAATGAGCCGTCCTTAAAGCAGTAATTGCAGTAGTCCTCATTTTTGCTTCCGTCCGCGTTTGTTCCGTATAAATCCGGGCTTTCCAATGGCATTGCACAGCTTTGGCAAATCTTCATTTCCATGTTTTCCATTTTTATCGACTCCTTTGCTATTAATTTTTCACAATGCCATTCTATCCCTTCATAGTGACAACAGCATGTCATATTAAAAAATATTTAAAATAAAGTCATTTGCTCCGATTTTAGGGTTTCGTATGTATGAAGGTATCTGAATATTTCTTCATTGTTATGTATTATACCGTACTTTTCACATGTGTTGTGGAAAATTTCCATAAGTTTTTGGTCATTGTCGCTTTTCAGTTCATATCTGAAACCGTATTTTCTTTGATATATTTGTTTTAGGCCCGGAAAATGCCTGTCAAGATTCTTATAAAAGTATTCCCGGTTTCCATCCCTTAATGTTAATCCCATTCCGAAACATATAATTCCTGACACTTCGGCATCAATACAATAATCAAGTATGCCTCGTAAATTTTCCTCGGTATCGTTTATATACGGCAAAACCGGATCGAGCCATACAACGGTGGGAATACCATTGTCCTTCATTATTTTCAAAACTTCGTAACGCTCTTTTGTTGTGCATACCGCAGGTTCAATTACTTTGCACAAATTCTCGTCATAAGTTGTTAAAGTCATCTGAACAACACATTTAGAGTTATTATTTATGCTTTTTAGCAAATCCAGATCCCTTAATATTCTGTCGGATTTCGTCAGGATGCTTAACCCGAATCCATATCTGTTGATAATTCCAAGGCATTTCCGTGTAAGTTTCAGCTCTGTTTCCATGTGTAAGTACGGATCGCACATCGAACCGGTTCCAATCATGCATTTTTTGCGTTTTTTCCTGAGAGCGTTTTCCAGAAGCTCCGGGGCATTTATCTTTACCTCTACATCCTCGAAATCATGTTCCATATGGTGGCACTTACTCCTGCTGTCGCAGTAAATGCAGCCATGAGTGCATCCGCGATATATGTTCATATTGTTATTGGCCGATAAAATTGACTTTGCTTCTTTGTAGTGCATACGGGCTTTCCTCACATTTTTTCATAGAATTTCAAAAGCTTTATTGCCCTTTCGGCGATAATATTCCTAATATGCTGGGGCTCCAAAACTTCCACATAACTGCCGAATGACAAAAGATACCCATAAACCCATTCATCCTCAGGAAATTGAACTTCAACGGTAAAGGTTCCATCGTCGTTTTTTACAATCATCTCATCGTCAAAGTCGTCATAAAGCCGGTATAAAGCCTGGGGATAGAACTTCAGTTTCAGGCGTGTCAAAGGACGGATGTTTTCTGTTTCATCGCTCGTGTTTTTTTCTGTATAATCCCTGCGCTTGAAAACTTCATTTGTTGCCTTAACATTCTTCATTCTTGATATCCTGAAAACCCTGAAATCATTTTTCGTGATGCAGTATCCCCACAAATACCAGGCTTGTCCTTTAAAGACAAGTCTCATCGGTTCTATCTTTCTTGATGATTTTTCACCCGCGGAGTTGATGTATTCAAAAGAAATTCTTTTCCTTTCCAGAATTGCCTTTTTGATTTCTATAAACTTGTTGTTTTCATTAGGGGTGCTGTCCCACGGAGAAAAGTCGATATGCACCCAGTCTGTTTCGGCATGTTTGAACACAGCTCCGATTTTTTCAAGTATTGCATCGATTTCAGGATATTTTGCAGCTTTCAGCGTCTTTAATGCCAGCAGAATGCTTTCAATTTCATTTTCTGAAATCAATGTTTTGTTAAGAGAATAGTTTTCGAGGAGAGAAATGCCGCCGCCATTTCCCTTATTTGTAAAGACCGGCACGCCTGCCGAGGATAAAACATCAATATCCCGGTAGATAGTTCTCGTTGAAACTCCGAACCTTCCGGCCAGTTCTTTCGCCGTAATAGTTTCCCTGTTTAATAAAAGAATTGCTATTCCAAGCAGCCTGTTTATTTTCAATATCCTCACCAATATAATTATATCTCATTAATATGACAGCAGATAGTCATATTTGATCTTTTTATCTTCCATAATCCGAGTTCCCAATGTTGATTTATTAGATCATTTTACAGACCTTTCTGATAAAGTGATCTTTTCCTGTAAAATCAGTGCTTTCGCATATAGGACCGATAGCCTTTTCCGTTTCATCGGATTTCATATTGAAAGACTTAAAGAGAAGTGAGCAAATACAATTTTGCCAAACAGTGATTGTAAAAGAATAACCAATTGCCAAAATAAAGAGGGGATACACCGCTAACATATAAAGTCATTGACAATTTAAATGGAATATATAATACTAACTAAAGAAAACGCTTTAAAAAACAAATAAGGTGAACGCTTGAAGCATTATTATCGGCTGGTAACGGAACCCGATATTTTTGCCGGAAATGAAGGTGAAAAAGTGTTATCAATTGCAGTAATCGGTTGCGGAAGAGTATTTTCAACGCATGCGGATGCGATAAAAAAGTCCTCCTATGCGAAATTAAAGGCCGTAGTGGATATTGACGAAACAAGGGCTGATGAAATGGCCGAAAAATATAACTGCGAAAAATACACGGACTATCGTGATGTTTTAAAAAGAAAGGATATTGACGTAGTTCATATATGTACTCCTCATCATTTGCACTTCCAGATGTCTGTAGACGCAATGAACAGCGGGAAACATGTTCTGCTCGAAAAACCGGTGGCTATCAGTGTTAATGATGCGCAGAAAATAATAGAAACAGCAAAAGTAACGGGAAGAAGCCTCGGGGTTTGCTTCCAGAACCGATATAATCCGACGTCGGTTTGGATTAAACAATTTCTTGATTCCGGCCGGGCCGGAAGAATAATTGGCTGCAGAGCGTTTTTAACATGGTCAAGGGACAAGGATTATTATAACAGCGCGCAGTGGAGAGGAACCTGGAGTATGGAAGGCGGGGGCATCCTTATTAACCAGGCACTTCACAGTATTGATTTGATACAATGGTTTATTGGTGAAACAGACTGGCTGAAAGCATCTATAGATACCCGGCTGTTAAAAGGTGTAATTGAAGTGGAAGATACTGCCGAGATGACAATCGGTTTTAAAAATGGTGTGAAATGCCTTTTTTATGCGTCTGTATGTTATACAATGAATTCCCCTCTTTTTTTGGAGTTGCACTGCGAGAATGCGGTAATAACGCTGCATGACGATATTCTTGTTACATATTCGGACGGGAAGGAGGAATTTATCCGAAATCCTGACAAAACCTCAGGAGGCGTGACATATTGGGGACTAAGCCATGAAAAACTTATAGAAGACTATTACAGTTGCCTTATTGCCGGAAAGAGTTTTCGAATTGACGGTGAACAGGCAATCAAATCTCTTAAAATAGTAAAAGCGGCATATGAATCAAGCCGCACCGGTAAGCCAATCAGATTTTAACATGGATTATAATGGTACATAGAAAAAGGATTTTTTAAGGACGTATAATAACTATATGCCGGCGGTCATAATACATGAAAGAAACTTCTGTTTGTACAGGCGCGTGTAAAGTGCTATAATTCATTTATGGCCTATGATTTATAGAACAACTACTGGAGTTGACAGGTAGTTTTGTCTCTATTTATGAAAAATGATTTAAGCCATGAAATCTTAAATGGGGGTGATTGAAGACTACCGGAACGGAAAGCCCGGCGCACCGAAAATATGAGCTATTTTAATTCAACGCAAAAAAACATGAGTTTTGAAGATGTTTTGGAAAATATTGAGCGGTTTATTAAGGCAAGTCCTGACAACAGGTACAGGCTTGCGGTAGGAACCGACTCCCAGGTTAAAGGAAGATATACGTGTTTTGCTACCGGAATCCACATACACAGGATTGGACAGGGAGCATGGTGTTGCGTTAACAAAAGGATCGAACGTAAAAGGTACACCAGCCTGAAAGAGAAAATATCAATGGAAACCCTTATAACATATGATGTTGTTTTCAGGCTGAATGAACACTTAATATATACGCTGTGCGAATTAACCGAAAATTTCAAGAACTTCGAGTTTAGGCTTGAAGCTCATATAGATATCGGAACAAAAGGCGAGACACGCAAACTCATACGGGAGATGGTCGGGTATTTTGAAGGCATAGGAATAGACGCGAAAATCAAACCGGATTCTTTTGTGGCGTCAAGCTATGCCAACAGGTTTAGCAAAGCTATAAAGAAACAAAGGCACATAGCGGTCTGATAAAACCTTTATACCATTTGCATATACTAAAGAAGGCATATCGTCGATTGATTGTTTCAATTATTTGCTTCCATTGTATATCTGAAGCAGGAAGATTATAATATAAAGTGAAAATTATATAGATACAGATAAAGAAGTGTTACAGCGCGGACAAGGCGACAACCTCGCGTTCAATAATAGCCATGAGGCGAATGGAGAAATGTTCAATAAAAAAATACTTGTTATAGAAGATACCGAATTTATGCAGCGCCTGATATGCGATATTCTTAAAAAAGAAGGGTATGAGGTTTATTCGGCGTATTCAGGAGAAGATGGGCTTGATATGGTAACGGCGGTAAAGCCTGACTTGATAATACTTGACATAGTGATGCCAGGTTTAAGCGGATTTGATGTATGCAGGATACTGCGCGCCGACGAAAGTAATAACCTTGTACCCATTATAATGCTTACGGCGCAGGACAGCGAAGACGACAAACTTATAGGCCTGGAAATGGGAGCAGACGATTATATTGTAAAGCCGTTTAACAACCGCGAGCTTGTCAGCCGTGTAAAAAACACACTAATAAGAATCGAGAGAAACCGGCTTGCGAATCCGTTAACCGGTTTAAGCGGCAATATTGAGATTCAAACTGAGATAAATCACAGGCTCGCAAACAACAGGCAGGTTGCCTTTATTTACTGCGATATCGATAATTTTAAATCTTTTAATGACGTTTACGGGTTCGCGAGAGGTGATTCGGCAATCAAGCTGACCGCCGATATTATTCGCGACGCAGTGCAGATGGCTGGAAACCGGGATGACTTCATAGGCCATATCGGAGGGGACGATTTTGTTATCATTACATCGTGGGATAAATATGAAACAATATGCAAGCTAATTATAGAAGATTTTGACGAAAAAATTATTCATTTGTATAATGAAACAGATAGGAAAAATAAGTACATAGCAACAAAGAATCGATTAGGACAGGTAAAAAAGATACCGATAATAACTATTTCTCTGGCCGTTGTCACGAATGAGAACAGAAAATATGATAATTACCTTCAAATCGCTGAAGTTGCCGCAGAAGTAAAGAAATATGTTAAGGAAATGAAGGGAAGCTATTATTTGAAAGATAGGAGAAACGGATAGATGGATAACAAAGTTGGCTCGCAAATTAAAAGAGCGCTAAGGGTAACCGGTGATTATTTCGTTTCATTAATCATATTTGCAGTTTTTTCATCAATAGTATTCGGAATTGCAAAGGAAAATATTGAAAAAGGGATTTATGTATTTTCAATCATTATTTTTCTTATTATGTTTTTAATGATATATACGAATATGAGCGATATTGCTTTCAGGGAAAAACGCCCCCAGTACAAATTAAATCCTTCGCCGTATAAAGGTTTTTTGTATGGCATTATAGGGACTATCCCTATTTTTCTTATTCAGCTTTTGTATTATCTGGCGGATGTGGTTCTGTATATTCCCAAAGAGTTTTTCACGATAAAAAGGCGTATTCTTCAGGCATTTACCGGCCCGCTTTACTGGCTGGCAAAAATAATATCGTATAATACGTGGGCATATCATGTTGTTCTTTTAGTTATTCCTGTCATAGCAGGATTGGGCTATCTTGCCGGCCACTACGAATTCTATATAATGAAAAAACTTAAAATATTCAATAAAATCAAGAGAAAAAATGAGGGAAAACGGAAAAAATAAAATAAAATTCTTAAGCCGCAATAAATTAATTAGTATATTGCCAACCCTTCCTTGAATATGTTAGTACAAATGAAACAAAGGACGGGGTGTGCAATGATTCTGCTGGTAAAAAAAAGCAACCTGACTCTCATTATACTGATATTTTTGCTTTCCATAGCGGTGTATAGTTTAAACCTGGGTGAAGAAGCGGAAGCAACTCCGGCTTCTTCAATAGCAAGCCTAGGCACGGTGGTTGTAGATGCCGGTCACGGCGGAGAAGACCCGGGGAAAGTCAGCGCTTATTCGGGAGTGAAAGAAAAAGATCTTAGCCTGGCTATAGCGAAACTATTGGCTAAACAACTTGAGGCGGCCGGGTATAAGGTTATTATGACGCGCGAAGAAGATAAACTCGTTTACAGGGAAGGTACAACCGAGATTTTTGACAAAAGGAAGCAGGATCTTACAAGAAGGAAAGAAATAATGGATAACAGCGGCGCGGATATAGTAGTAAGCATTCACTTAAACGATTTCGGCCAAAGCCAGTATTACGGGGCCCAAGTATTTTATCCGCCGAATTCGGAACAAAGCAAAATTCTTGCAGTTAATGTACAAAGTGCGCTACGGGAAGGGGTTGATCCATCCAACAAACGCGAGGCCCTGTTAAAAAGCGAGCCGATTGTAATACTTAGGGATTTAAAAACACCGACAATAATTGTTGAATGCGGTTTTTTGTCAAACAAAAAGGAAGAACAGAATTTAAGAAATGAGAATTATCAAATAAAAATAGCAAAAGCTATTAAGACTGGGATTGATAATTATTTTTCCGGCTTAACCAAAAAAAGCGAAGAAAGTACCGCGGAATAATGTTTTGTAAAGAAATTTTAATATTTGCACGATAATTCTAATTGAAGATACTTAGATATAACGGACTGCAAAAGATAAAACAGGAGTGTTGGGAAATGCATTTGTATACATATGTTTCAATTTTAGCAGTACTGACTACCACTGTTATTCTGTACATAATTTTCCGGCAGAATAATTTGAAGGATAGCCGGTATCATATCGGCCTGTTTGTTAGCGCAGTAATAGCCCTTATTGCAAGCTTATTTTTACCGAATATCGTTTCGGTTATAACTGTTGACTGGGCATTGCAATTTGTTTTGGCGTTCTTTATTGCGCTTTTTGCATACATAACATTAATATTCCTTGTTATGATGCTTGTGGCGGCTGTACTTCCAAAAGAGAAATCGGACAAGTTGTTTGAAAAATGGGAGAAATGGAAGTCTGCAAGAAAAGAGAGAAAAACAGAGAAGCAAAAGGAACCCGATGAAAACGCTGAACCCGTGCCTCAGGCTGCGGATGATTTAAAACAGCAGGAGCCGGTTTTGAAGAATATATTCATAAGAAAATTTTCTTTGAAAAAAGATGAGGCAAACGGAGCTGAAGAGGATAAAATACATGAAGTGCCGACTGCAGAGACGGAATACTCAGAGGATGAAATACGGGAAACGCCGGTTATAGAGACGGAATACGCAGAGGATGAAATTCAGGGAGTGCCGGCTGTAGAAGCGCAACATGAAGAGGATAATTTGCAGGGAATGCCGGTTGAAGAAGCAGAACCGGAGATTATACCCGAAAGTACCGAACTGCCGGAAAGCGGGCAGGAAGTTTTTATTGATACTGTGGAAGGGGAAACCATCGCAGGTGAAGAACACGATATTCAATCTGATGATTCCTACGAAACAAGCGCGGAACGTGAAGTTGAAACGCTTATTTATGAAGAACCGCAGGCAGAGGAAATGCAGGAAGCCGATGAACAAAAACTCCCGGATGACACAGATAATTCCGAACTATACGAAACTTCCCAGGGTATTTTAGTAGAAAAAGGAGAAAACACTGAAAAAAATGTTGACACATTAGATATTATTGATAAAATGGGATTAGACACAGTAACAGACTCCGATGAACTGTCACCCGTCCAATTAAGCATGGAAGAATTGCTTGATCGGGCATTTCTGTTGAAGCAGGAAGGAAGAGAACTGGAAGCTGCATCGTTGTATATAAATGCTCTTGATATGAAACCCGATACCGAAGTTGCATTCTGGATTGTTTTGGATATATGCGTTATTTATAAAAATTTTGGACGAACAGAGCTGGCTACGGACATACTCCAGGCCTATGTGAATGAATATGATAATTTATTGAGCAATGAGGTGAAAGAACAAATTATGCAAAGCCTGTATTTCTAAATAAGCTTTGCACCAGGGTGTGATAGCAGGCCGGAAAACCATAAGGGGGTTACTGGGAATGAAAAAGTCGCAACAGATTATAGGGTTGCCGATAATCAGCATATCTGATGGCAATGAGGTTGGAAAAGTAAAAAATATAATTATTAATTCCGAGAAGGGTACAATAGACTATTTTGTTGTAGACAGCGGAATTCAGGCTCTTAGTACGAGGGTAATTCCAACAACGAATGTTCTGGGCATTGGGGAGTATGCGATGACTATTTTAAACCCTGAAGCTATAAGTGATATAAGCAAAATCCCCGCAGCAATAGATCTTTTACAAAAAAATATAACTGTGAAAGAAACGAAGGTTTTAACTAAAAAGGGCAGTCTTATAGGAGAAACAGGGGATATATTCATTGATGTCGACAACGGGTGCCTTATTGTCGGAATTGAATATATCGCGGATATAACACAGAAAAAAGTGCGCATAATACCCAGATCCTCTGTTATAACATACGGGAAATCACTGCTTGTTGTTGAAGATGATGTCCATGACAAACTCTGTGACGATCCTTCCTCATTAGCGGAGAGAATCGGTCTTGATTTCTCCGCCTCCACAGCGGACGTTGCCGGTTATACGGAAGGTTCGCAGACAGGGTTAGAGGAAGAATATATATCAAACGACTTTTGGCAGGAACCTCAAAAGCAGGTGACAGAAGAATCAGCATACACTATTTCCGGCGGCGCACAGCAGGAAGCTGAAAAAACGGAAACCAGAAGCAGTGCCGCGGAATTATTTGAAGAGAGGCAGCGTCAATATCTGAGAGGGAGAAAAGCCACAAGGTTAATTACGGACAACATTGGCAACACGATAATTAACGCGGGTGAAACAATCACCGACGAAATAATAGACAGGGCGAAGCAAAGCGGGAAACTTGTCGAACTGGTAATGAACAATGAAGCATAGTTTAAATCTAAAATAACGGGGATGCTCAACAAGCTCCCGTTTGTTTGCGTCAGACCGGGCCGGGAGAATAATCCTGGCCTTATCTGTTATACGGTTTAATATGGAGTTGGTGTTGGTGTTAAAGTCTAAAAACTTTAGATTCTGGTTTTGTATTTTCGCGATACAAATCTTTACTGCATGTTTGGTTCCGACGGCAGTGCTTTTATCGCTCCCTTCAGACGAAATGCAGGTATACCTTGAAGTTACGGGCCTTTCTATCAGCGGTGCCGGTATAACCGAAACAAAGGATATTCTCGACCGGCATTTTCGTGAGATTGTTGAAAAAGGCGAACTGGTTTTTGAATCGGAAGGAAAACAGGTGAAAATTCCATATACCGATTTTGAACTGCAAATTGACGCGCGGAGTATATTAGAGAAAATTGAAAAAGGCAGATACAAAAACCGCTATTTTCAGTTGATTGGGAAAACAACCGGGTACGAGGGCGAATTTATTCCCGAAGTATATTACAACGAAGCGAAACTGAAAAGCATTGTTATGAAAATGGAAGACTTTTTCTATCAACAACCGATCAATGCCGCGATTATGTTATCCGACGGAAATATATATGTATCCGAACACCAAAGCGGACTTAAACTGGATACGGCAAAAACGCTGGATTATATAAAAGAGAATATTACAACGGATCCGTTGAAAGAAATTATAATATCAGAAGACACCGCTCCGGATTTATTTAATGTGACAGAACCTAAATACACAACGGATGAACTTGCCGGGTTTACGCAAATATATGCTGAAGAGCGGGGAGAACTTCCAGCAGGAACAGCGGAGAATTATAAAAATGTGATTGCTCTAACGGACTGTTATATAATTGGCTCCGGCCGGACAACGTCATTTAAAGAGAATATGCCCTTATTTTCTGAGTTGAAAGGTTTGGATACAATCCTTGCATCGGCGCTGTATAAAGCAATACTTCCTTTTGAAGACATTAAAGTTGTCTGGAGGAAGCCGTCAAATCAGCCTATTTCCGGGATTGAAGCCGGTTTTGAAGTAAATCTTGAAGATGATGGCGATCTGAAATTTTTAAATGACTCGGCCAATGAAATCGCGATAATATTCCAGACAAATGACAATAATGAATGGATTATTGCAATCGCAGGTAAGCCGGGCCTCAATGCGGGAGAAATAATAACCGAAAAGACAAAAATAGCCCCGCCGGTAATATATTCACAGGATAATACCCTGCCTGAGAAAGAGCAAAGGGTGGTTGAACCGGGTAAGGACGGTTTATCCGTAAAGGTTTACAGGGTTTTAAACGGTGAGTCCGTGATGTTGTATGAGGATGTTTACCCTCCTGTCGAAAGGGTTATTGCAATAGGTTCCGGCGTAAAGAAAGTCGACATAATCAAATAGGAGAACGGAATCGATCCTGTTTACCATTTTTGCCGGACCCCCTCATCTGCTATTTTGCAAAATTATGTTTCCCTATAGTCAGTATAATTGGTCTTGTCCATATCCACTTACTTGTTGAGGTGGCAGGGTTATAATAATATATACAGCCGTATGTCGGATCCCAGCCGTTCAGGGCGTCCCGCGCCGCTTTATAGGAAATATTGTTCGGAACAAGATTAATTTGGCCGTCGGTGACGACGTCAAACGCTCCCGGCTGATATATAACACCGGCGATTGTGTTTGGGAACCTGCTGTCCTTAACACGGTTCAGTACAACGGCGGCTACCGCAACTTGACCGGTATATGGTTCCCCTCTTGCTTCGCCGTGTACAAGGCGTGCAAGCAGGTCTAAATCGCCGCCCCAGCCACTGGCTTGCGTACCGGTTGGTAGACCAAGCGCGGACAAAGTTTCCGGGCCGACGATCCCATCAACCTTTAAACCGTTTTTATACTGGAATTCTCTTACCGCTTTATAGGTTTGATATCCAAAAATACCATCAATTTTTCCCTTATAATATCCCCATTGGCTGAGCTTTTTCTGAATATTTATAACTTCTGTTCCCCTTGAACCGTAATAGGAAAGCACTGCCTGGCCGTATCCGAAAAAATCGCGGAATCCATCGGTAAATACCGGATATACGAAACAAAAAGCCAAAACAAGCGCGGCAAATACTCGGATTAATTTTTTCTTTCGCATAATTTCCCCCATTTCTTATAGTTTTCAGCTTCCAATCTGCCGTGAAAGCTATCATACCTGAAACAGAGCTTGCCAAAAGATAAAAATACATATATATAAGCTCTACCTAAATTTTGTACATTTTATAATAATACTATTCCGGCTTTTTGATGAAATGAATGGAAGAAGAGCGGAAATATGGCTATTCAACCATTATCCGCCCATATCATATTTGTCTGCAGGTTTTTATTTATCGGTGCCGTGTGTTCATAAAAACGGGAAAAGATGCTTGTCAAATCCTGAAAGGAAAATAAAAACAAGCAAAACCAGGAGAAAATTATCACAGTCATCGTCTGTCGCAAGCAGTATTATAAGGCCGATTAGTATAATATCATCAATCTGTATTTTGCGAAGAAACTCTTTCAGATCCGAAAATCCCGCCGAAGGGCGCAATGAAGGTGGTTTATGTTTTATGTTTGCATCCTTGTCGGTTGGAAGCGGTATGCGGGAGAGTTCATTTTTGACGCCTGGCATTACAATAACCTCCCATTTTTATTTGTTACTGCTTTTATAATATCAGCCACCCTTAAAATATTAATACAGGTTTCACAGCGCTCTTTTCTTGCCTGATTCAAAAACGGGTGAACCGAGCGCAGCAGATTTATTCTCGAATCCTGTATATTGCTGGCTTGGCTTAGTAAGTTCTGTATCTTGTTAATCCAGTCGGATTCCTGCGACTGAATAGGGTTGTCTTTCTGGCTATCGAAAAATGCTCTTTCAGCAGCGTGTTGATCAGATTGTACGGGCACGGCATCACTTGAGCTGTTGAATGAACCAATCAACCGGCGAATCCCGTCCTGGGCTTCCCGGCTGTTAAGCATATCGGAAATCTGCCGCATTCTATCATCCATACCCTGGCTCATTGGACAAAAACCTCCTTTTGGCCTTCTTGTTTCCTCGTTTTATTATTATGCGTCAATACAGCAAGTTACGAATTTTTTTTATAACTAAATCCCCGTCCCGGCCCAAAACCTGGCGTATTTTTTGTATGTCGGATTCAGAAACCCGATCTTTTAACTCGGCTACGTTTATTCCAAGCTCACGAAGGCGGTTTTTATCATACTCGTTAAGTTTTACAAACACCTCGTTAATATCAATGTTCTGAAGCCTTCTTTTAAGTTCGGCGGGAGTTTCCCGATGGAGTATTTCCAGGCCCTTTTCAATCTTTTTTTTGGTTATCTGGCCTTGCAAATAGTTCGAAAAATCAGTCATGAAATCACCTCTGCAGAATGTTACAGTCACATTTTATGCGAAAGATGCTTTCAATGTGACAGGATAAAAATAAAACACGTTTACACTATGTTGGAATAAATGCTATAATACGCGTAATAAATAAAGCCGCAGCGCTTACAGACCGGGTTTATTTTCTTTCGCTTTGCTTCAGCAGTTTACTGTGCTGCTTAATGTGGTATATTGATATTGCGATATGCTGCATTAATTTTTCAGTTGTAAAAAGTCCGCAGGGCATGATTAAAAGAGGTGTTACTAATGAACGATGTAATAATTATCGGAAAAGGTCCCGCCGGAATTTCCGCGGCATTGTATACAATAAGGGCTAATTTAAAAACCCTGGTTATTGGCTTGAATGACAGTACTCTTTATAAAGCGGGTGAGATTGAAAATTACTACGGATTTCCGCAGCCCATCTCCGGAAAACAGCTCCTGGAAAATGGCGAAAAACAGGCTTTACGATTGGGAGCGGAGATATTAGAAGAAGAAGTCATAGGAATAGAAAAAGAAGATGTTTTTGTTGTAAAGACGGTAAAAGGGAATTACCGCGCGTTATCGGTTCTTATAGCTACCGGACAGAAAACAGCGGATGTAAAAATAAAAAACATAAATAAATTCGAGGGCAAGGGAATAAGTTATTGCACAACATGCGACGGGTTTTTTTTCCGCGGCAGGAAAGTTGGTGTGCTAGGTTATAAAGATTTTGCGCTGCACGAAGCAAGGGAGCTAATTCCTATTACAAATGATATAACCATATTTACAAATGGCCAAACTACCGAATTTTCAGCGGATTCTTCCGAACTTGCGGGTAAGTTTGAATTTAACGAGAAACCGATAAGCGCTTTTGAAGGCGGCGACTATTTAGAGAAAGTGGTATTCCAGGACAGTTCCGAATATCCGATTGATGGCATTTTCATTGCTTATGGAAGTGCGTCAACGATAAATTTCGCGCTAAAGATGGGAATACTAACAAAAAACCGTGCAATTGTCGTTAACGAAAACCAGGAAACCAATATAGAAGGTCTTTTTGCCGCGGGCGACTGTACCGGTGTATTTAAACAGATTTCGGTGGCAGTAGGTCAGGGTGCTGTAGCGGGAAGACGAATAACAGAATACGTGCGGGATAAAAAAAGAAACATGTAGATTATTTTCTTAATCGGATTCAAGATAATAAGAAAAGTTTAGGTTATGGCTTTCACAGTATTTCATCAGCGCAAGAAGCATTTTCTTGCCGCCTCCCACGCCTGTATTCAGGAAACGATAAAGGTGGGCGGGATCAACCCCCAGTTCCCTCCCGAATAGGTTGTAATTGCCGTGGCAGCGTTTTTTCATAAGCTCAAACATTTTCTTATTGTTTATTCTTCTCTTCATAGAACTTACCCATCAGAGAATAATTACCATAACTAACTAAATCTATAATAGCCGATATAACCGTTTTTGTAAAGGAAGTGAACTGTTTGCACTCTATTTCCGCGGGTCCTGGTCCGGGTGTTTCGTTTCCTAGGTCGACAAAGCACATACCGGCAACACGCTCCAGATCCTGTTTTATTTTCACATAGAGGTCTCCATATCCCGGGTCGCTCATTAACCCGCTCCGCATTTTCCTGTAGGCAGCAGGGCTTCGGAGCATGTCGCCCGTCGTCACCGAAAGCACCCGAACCAGGGCCGCGTACCCACCGGAACGCGGCATCAATGCCTCGACCCGTTAACCACCCACTGGTTTTCGGCATGGATTCGCAGGCTGCTTTATCGCGGGTCCTGGTCCGGGTGTTTCTTGTTGTTTTGTTGATAATACAATAGTATATTTGTCCTGTATCAGGCATAGGTATAGTTAGACAGATCTGAGAGGGGTTTTTTGCTATGAAAAAAACTGTTATTGCGGCCATTTGCATTGTATTGGCATTCGTTGTAAACGGCTGCCTCAAAACAAGGGATAAAGCGATAAATCAATTCGAGGAAGAGGAGCTGAGGCCGGTAAGCAGCATTCTTTTAACGGAAGAGGATGCAAGAAAGCTTAACGAAAAGCTGCAGGTACACCTTTATTTTTCAAATGAAGACGGTACGAGGCTTGTAAGAGAAATACGTTATGTTGATATGAACGAAGCAAAACAGGGAACCGAGCAACTGGCGTCGCTGCTTGTCAAAGAATTGGTTAAGGGCTCGTCCAATACGACACTAAAGCCGACAATACCCGAAGGCGCTGCTTTGAGATCGCCCGTGAAGGTGGAAAACCGCACGGCAATTGTCGATATGACTGAAGAATTCGTTGACAATCATCCCGGAGGGAAAGAAGCGGAAGAAATGACGATATTTTCAATTGTAAATACCTTAACGGAGTTGAAAGATATTGAAAAGGTAAAATTCCAAATAAACGGAAAAACACAGAATGAATTTAAAGGGGGTTTCCGTTTTGACAACGAATTCCCAAGGAATGAAGCTCTGATTGATCGCAGAAAAAGCGAAACTGTAATACCGGAAGACGAATATGAAGAAACCGGAGCCTATGAAAACTATGAGGAAGAAATACTTGAATAAATGGTGGAATTTTGTTTTTGACCGGGAAGCCGTTCTTCGGCTTCCCGGGCGGTTTAGTCGATAGGCCGGCTCTTGTGAACAGGCCTTGTTTCATGTATAATCAAAAAAAGATACAGAAAGCCGTTCTCTTTGGAGGAGAAATAATATGAAAAATAATAAAACCGTAGCTGTGCTTTTTGGGGGGCAATCTTTCGAGCATGAGGTGTCAAGGGTTTCCGCCCAATCGGTCATTGAGAACCTCAATACGGATAAATACGATATAATTCCGATAGGTATAACAAAGGAAGGAAAATGGATTCGATATACAGGCAATTATTCTGATATTGGTTCGGGGAAATGGGAAGCCATTGCTCTTAAAGAGCTAATAAACAAGCCGAAAGCCTCATCTTTTGGTGTTTTACGCAGTTATTCAACAATTCGTGATTTTTTACTGGGGTTTGATAAGAACATAGATGTAGTTTTTCCCGTATTACATGGAAGCAATGGGGAAGACGGAACAATACAAGGTCTTTTTGAGCTTGCAGGCATCCCTTATGTTGGCTGTGGAGTTCTCGCTTCCGCTGTTGGTATGGACAAAGCTGTAAGCAAAATACTTTTTGAAAGCGCCGGGATACCGCAGGCAAAGTATTTATTGGTAATGCGTTCTGAAATAAACAAAAATATCCGGCAAATACAAAAGCGCACGGAAGAAACAATCGGCTATCCCTGTTTCGTAAAGCCCTCAAATTCCGGATCGTCTGTTGGGGTATCGAAGGTTAACGGTCCCGAAGGGCTTTTGAAAGCTCTTTTAAACGCAGCGAAATATGACAGAAGAATACTTATTGAAGAATTCATTAACGGCAGGGAAATTGAATGCGCTGTCCTTGGAAATGATTCCCCTATTGCGTCGACCGTGGGTGAAGTGGTACCATGTAATGAGTTCTATGATTATAAAGCAAAGTATATAGATAATTCTTCCGAGATCATAATTCCGGCGCAATTGGACGATCAAACGGTGCAGATAATAAGGAATTACGCGGTTGAAGCTTTTAAAGCGCTGGATTGCTCCGGTTTGGCAAGGGTTGATTTCTTTGTTGAAAAAATTACCGGCAAGGTGTATATTAATGAGATAAATACAATGCCGGGATTTACCGGTATAAGCATGTATCCGAAGCTTTGGGAAGCCTGCGGGATACCGTACGGCGAATTATTGGACCGGCTTATTGATTTTGCTTTTATGCGGTTTGAAGAAAACCGCAGGTCATATGAAAGGGAATTGTAATGGATAACAGACCAATAGGTGTTTTCGATTCGGGTCTCGGCGGGCTCACGGTTCTGAAAGAGATTAAAAAGAAACTGCCCGGTGAAAGCCTTATATATTTCGGAGACAGCGGAAGAACACCATATGGCACAAAGTCAAAGGAAACGGTGATTAAATACTCGAAGCAGGATATAGCTTTTTTGCTTTCGATGGATGTAAAGCTTATAGTTGTAGCCTGCAATACGGTAAGTTCAGTTGCGCTGCCGGAAATAAAGGATTATATTCAAGTGCCTGTTCTTGAAGTGATAGGTCCGGGTGCGGAAGCTGCAATTAATAAATCAAAGACAGGAAGAATAGGTATTATAGGCACGCCTAATACCATTGCAAGCAGCGTATACAGCAAAGCCATCAGGCAAATAAGCCCGGAAGCAAAAATCTGCGCGAAGCCTTGTCCCCTGTTTGTCCCCCTTGTTGAAGAGGGATGGTGGGACAACGATATCGCAAGGATGATAGCTTTTGAATATCTTAAAGATTTATTAAAGGAAAATATAGATACACTTGTACTTGGATGCACACATTACCCTCTCCTTTCCAATACTATAAGAAAAGTTGTTGGAAAGGAAATTGCTCTCGTGAATTCCGCCGAGGAAGTTGCGGCTGTTTTGGAACAAGTGCTGTTGAACGAAGATTTGTTGACAGATTCCTCTTCTGTTCAATACCGTTACTATACCAGTGACAGCGTTGATAAGTTTAAAGAGCTTGGAAGCCTTATTCTTGGAGAAGAGATATGTAATGTGGAACGCATTGATATCGATAAATACGAGTTTACATTTTATCATGCTTAATATCAGGTGCTCGTGTAGTAAATACAAGATGGAAGAGGATAAACATGCTCAAAAAAAATGTAATGATAATCGTTGACAGCAAGAAAGAACAACCTGATAGAGAAGCAGAGGAAATGAAATTTATGACGGAAGGCATCTACTGCAAGAAAGGCGGCCATTATTTTATAAGCTATGCGGAGAGCCCTGTTACCGGATTGGATGGGACAAACACGATAATCAAAATAGAGCCCGATTCGATAATGCTGATCCGTTCAGGTACCGCAAGCAGTCTGATGTTTTTTAAAAAGGGCTGCAAGCACACTTCAGGATGCGATACGGGGAACGGCATAGTCGAGTTTGGGGTTACCGCACTCAATTTGAATGTCAGTTTGGATGAAAAAGGCGGGCAGTTCCATGTGGAATACGTTCTTGAAGTGAATAACAGGCTGCAAAGCCTTACTACACTGAATGTAAAGGTATATTGAAAACACGGGGGATGTTTTAAATGTACAGTATTTTCGAAAAAATAAGAAACCAGATAGAAACCGTAATAAAAAACGCTGTTTCGGCGGCTGTTGCTAAAGGGAAACTTCCTGATATAGACCTTCCTCCGGTTATGATTGAGAAACCAAGAGAGGAAGCGCATGGCGATTTTTCCACTAATATAGCAATGCAGTTAACGAAGCAGGCCAAAAAAGCACCCAATCAGATTGCTCATGTCATTCTCGAAGAGATCGATTATCGGGACACATATATTGTCCGCGCGGAAAGTGCAGGTCCCGGGTTCATTAACTTTTTTTTGAACAATGACTGGCTGTATGAAAACCTTGCTCTTATAGATCAAAGGAAAGAACATTACGGTGAAGTTGATATAGGCCGCGGTGAAAAAGTCATGGTAGAGTTCGTCAGCGCAAACCCGACAGGACCGCTGCATATGGGAAACGCAAGGGGCGGAGCGTTGGGCGACTGTATTGCCGGTGTACTTGAGAAATCGGGTTATGATGTAACAAGAGAGTTTTATGTTAATGACGCAGGGAATCAGATAGAAAAATTAGGTATTTCACTCGAAGCGAGATACCTTCAGCAGATATACGGGGAAGATAAAGTACCTTTTCCCGAGGACGGATACCACGGTGAAGACATTATTGATCATGTAAAAGAATATATTAAGCAATACGGGGATAAGCTCGTATCGGTGCCGTCCGATGAAAGAAAAAAAGCCCTTATTGATTACGCGCTTCCGGAAAACCTGAAACGGATAAAGGATAGCCTTTCACGGTATGGCATAAATTACGATGTATGGTTCAGTGAAAGTTCGCTTTATGATAATGGAGATATTGACGAAACAATAAATATTTTGAAACAGAGGGGATACATCATTGAGAAAGACGGGGCCGTATGGCTTAACGGAGAGAAGGCCGGCCTGGAAAAGGATGAAGTACTGATCAGGCAGAACGGTTATCCGACGTATATGGCTGCCGATATTGCATATCACAGAAACAAGTTTGTAAAAAGAGGTTTCAGCCGGGTTATAAATCTCTGGGGTGCCGATCATCACGGCCATGTAAAAAGAATGAAAGCTGCGATGGAAGCAATCGGAGTGCCCTCCGAGAAACTGCAGATTGTGATATTCCAGTTGGTAAGGCTGTACCGCGGCGGAGAAATTGAAAGAATGTCAAAAAGAACCGGGCGGGCGGTATCACTTGATGACCTTCTCGATGAAGTTGGGGTAGACGCGGCAAGGTTTTTCTTTAATATGAAAACTGCCGGAAGCCACCTTGATTTCGATTTGGATTTGGCAGTGGAGCAGTCAAACAACAACCCCGTGTTCTACGTACAGTATGCGCATGCAAGGATATGCAGCATTTTAAGGAAATTGGCTGAAGAAGGTATAACAAGGAAAGCGATAGAAGATATAAAGATTAGCCTGTTGACTCAGCCCGAAGAACTTGCGCTTATGAAAAGACTTGCGGCGCTTCCCGAAGAAGTGGCGGCAGCGGCGGAAACGCTGGAACCAAGCCGTCTTACGCGATACGTTATTGATGTAGCGTCGGATTTCCACAGTTTTTATAACGCCTGCAGGGTTAAAGGCGAAGATGACGATTTGCTGCAGGCAAGGCTTCTTCTTGTAGATTCCACGAGACTTGTTATTAAAAACGTGCTCAGCATAATCGGAATCAATGCACCCGAAAAAATGTAGGAGTTTTTATATCCCGGTCGCTCATTAACCCGCTCCGCATTTTCCTATGAGCAGCGGGGCGCTGGAGCATGTCGCCCGTCGTCACCGAAAACATCCGAACCAAGGCCGCGTACCCACCGGAACGCGGCAGCAATGACTCGACCCGTTAACCGCCCGCTAATCATATGACACTATTTCCGCGGGTCCCGCTTCGGATGTTTCGTTTCCTGGGTCGACAAAGCACGACCTGTAACACATTTCAAGTATACTTTGTTTCACAAACGAAGGTATCCTGCTTGAAAAAAAGGGTCTATTAATGTATACTATTGCAGAAATTACCATGAAAGGGCGCATAAGCATGCTTGTTGTTAATGGACTGACAAAACGATATGATCAGGTTCTGGCTGTAGATAATATCAGTTTCGAGGTAAAAGGCGGGGAAATAGGGGTTCTGCTTGGCCCGAACGGAGCGGGGAAAAGTACTACGATTAAATCGATAGCAGGACTTTTAAAATTTGACGGTACTATATTAATAAACGGCGAGCCGAACAAATCGTTGAACTCGAAAAAGGTTTTCGGGTATGTTCCCGAAACTGCGGCAGTGTATGAATACCTCACCGTTTGGGAGCATATGGAATTTATTGCCCGCGCATACCGGCTTAATGAAAGCTGGAAGGTAAATGCGGAGAATTTGCTTTTCCGGTTTGACATGGGAGATAAAAAGCAGATGCTCGGCAAGGAATTATCCAAGGGAATGCAGCAGAAGGTCAGCATATGCTGTGCATTATTAATAAACCCAAAGATGGTTCTATTTGATGAACCTATGATGGGCCTCGATCCTAAAGCCATAAAAGAGCTTAAGGATACTTTTCTGGAATTAAGGGAAAAAGGCTGCTCCGTGTTAATCAGCACTCATATCCTTGACAGTATCGAAGGGGTCTGGGACAGAGTGCTTGTAATGAACAAAGGAAAGATTGTTCTTTCAAGAACACGGAAAGAACTTGAAAACGGCTCGGAATCCCTTGAAAAGATCTTTTTTGCCGTTACGGAAGGAGCAGTCTGATTATGAGCACGTTATTTTTTATCATTCGCACACAACTGAAAAATATTATTCGCGGTCTTGCAAGAAAGCCATTGGCGCTAATAGGTTATATCTTAATCGGTATTATTATGGTCGGCCTTATTGTGGTGGTTCTGATTATGCCTTCAGGCGCCGTAAGGCATGGGTCGAATGAACTGTTTAAAGCAATATTTACAGCCCTTGTTATTATTTACTTTTATTTCAGTCTAAGGCAGGGCGTTGAAAAAGGAAGCTCGTATTTTAGATTTTCAGATGTAAATTTGGTTTTTACGTCCCCAATTAAGCAAAATAAAGTGCTTTTATACGGTTTTATCAAGCACATGGGAACTTCTTTTCTGATAATACTGTTTGTGATTTTCCAGACACCGAATATAAAAAACAACTTCATACTCACCGAATATGGAGTTTGGATAATACTGCTTACCGTACTTCTTTGTTCGCTTTTAAGTCCGATAATCGGGATGGTTCTGTATATTTACACTTCAAAAAGCAAGACGGGCAGGATAACGGCAAAGCGAATTATTGACACGTTAATGGTTTTAGTTGTTCTAGGGCTGCTTATATGCATAATTACCGGGAATGATTTTCCGAATTCGGTTATAAGGTACCTGAATTCCGATATTTTTTCGTGGTTTCCTGTTACAGGACAGCTCTCAACAATAGTATCCGCCGCAGTTTACGGCATAACGCCCGCGTTTTTCATCAGCGTCGCGATCTTGTTCGGCATCATAGCGGCATTTTTATTTATCATTTATAAAAATAATGTTGATTATTACGAGGATGTGCTCGCTGCTACGGAGTATAAAGAGCTGAAGATAAAAGCGAAACGGCAGGGTCGTGATGTTACTGTTATTGGGAAAAAGAAGGCAAGGAACATACGAACCGGGTTTACCGCAAATGGCGCCGCGGCTATTTTTCAAAAACAAATGCTTGAATACAGGAAAGTAAGCTATTTTCTGTTCTTCGACAAATCGAGTTTTATTATTGTTCCGGCAGGCTTGCTGTTTCAGTATTTTATGCCTTCAATGACTGAATTTAAGATATTCATAGTACTGTTTTTCAGTGCATATATGCTTTTTTTCTTCGTTATTCAGGGAAAGTGGCCGCAGGAAATCGAAAAGCCGTATATTTTTCTTATACCTGAACCTGACGGGAAAAAGCTGTTGTATACAACGCTTACAGAGAATATTAAAAATTTTTTTGATGGTATCCTGCTCTTTACGATATCGTATATATTTTTTGAAAAAAGCCTTATTGTTATTTTTCTGTGCATAATCAGCTATACTCTGTACGGCGCCGTTTATATCTACGGGGACATTGTGTCAAGGCGCTTGTTCGGCGCGGTGCACAGTAAGGCAATGCAAATATTCATAAAACTTTTCGTTTCATTTTTTGTTGTAATGCCGGGTGCCATATTCGGCATTATTGCTTATTTTGCACTAACAAACAAAGAAGCCGCTTTTATGATAATCGCGCTATGGAATTTTGTTGCGGCGGCACTGCTGTTTATAGCATCAAAGGGAGTTTTTAAGCATATTGAACAGTCATAAAAGATAAAAGCTGCTTTGTTAATGTTTTCAGAAGACGAAACAATAAATTGTTATTTGACGGCAGGATTAGAATCCGTATTTATTCCGATTAGATTTTGATTAGAGTTTAATTAAGTCTATTGCAGCAGAGTCACGGATGTGATACATATAAGCAAGGATATTGTTTAAGCAGCTCAAGGAGGATTTATCTGATGGTTGAAAGAGGAAAGAATATTCTGCCGGTGATAGGATTTATATTGATAGTTATCGTAGTTTTCGGAGGTTTTGCTTTTTATGGCCGGATAAAAGATACCAATGACCACACGGTGATAGATAATTCATCCAGAAACAGATTACTTGGTTATGATATTGACAGTACCGGTGAAATTCCAACTGACGGAGTCGATAAAATAACCATTCGTTCGGTAAGCTCAAAAGTAAAAATATTTACTCATAATTCCGACCGGGTAAAAGCGCATTTTTACGGAAACGTTGTCGGTTTTAATAAAGATAATATCCCGTACCTCGAAGTTGAAAAAAATGGAAATGAAGCTTTAGTAAGGATTGTATATCCTGTAAAGACCGGGATAAAAATCAGCGAGGATACAAAACTTGATGTTGCGATACCTGATGGCTGGGACCGGAATATTGAAATAAACAGCATATCGGGAGATGTAACGGCAGATCAATTAACAGGGAACGATGTAACACTAAATACGACTTCCGGAAATATAAAAATATCCGAAATAAAAGCGAAGGATAATATTTCAGCAAGCTCGGTATCAGGAAGCTGCAATATTGATAAAGCAATATCGGATTACTTAAAAATAAATACAACTTCGGGTAGTATTAATATTGACTTTTTGGAGGCAAGAGAGATAACAATAAAAACCGTTTCGGGAGATGCCAAATTGACCGCGGCGGCAGAAGAGGCTGAAATAAACTCAACTTCCGGTAACTTTGCCGTGAATTTTACAAACGAAGTCGAAAAAATAAACGCAAAAAGCATATCAGGTAATGTTAAACTTGGATTACCGGGAAGTGCCGGATTTACCGCCGACTTAAAAACGGTATCGGGAAGTATTAACTGTGAGGATTTTTTGATGAGCATTTCATTATCCGGTAAAAGAGAACTAAAAGGCCGGGTTGGAAGCGGTGAAGGCGAAATTGATATTTCTACAACATCGGGGGATATAAAAATTTACGGTATAAAATAAGTGGTAAGCATTTTTATAAGACGCACCGTTTTGGTGCGTTTATCAATTCTTTTAATACATGTTTTCCGTTGAAAATAAAAGAAAAAAACAAATAAATGCAAACAAAACGATGAACAAATAAGTTAAAATTACATTGTAATTGCGGTTTTCTTGTTTTAATAGACAATAAAACGCTGCGGCTTTTGAAGAAAAAGCTTGCATTCACCTGCAAAATCCTGATTGATAGCATAAAAAATATTTTTTGTTGGATATAATATAAAATTTATATCTGTTATATCCTGTCGAAATAAAATCAGGTAAAATAGTAAATGAATACGAAAAAAAAACGGCCATTGCCATGGTCATTTATGCTGCTATGGTATGGCCGACGACAAAAGGAGGATATTAAATGAAACTACGTGAAAATTCGATGTACGCGATAGCGGTTCCTACCAGCATGGGTGTAAGGATTACGCCGTTGGACGGGCAGCCTGTATACTGCAGTGATACATTTAAAATGCATGTTACCAGTGCCGAGACTAATGTTGCAAGCATTTCGGCATACTTGGGGATGCGCGTAAAGGTATTAACTAATTTTGTTAAAGACAGTCCTATTGCAAGAATGATAAAGGACAACCTTGCCAGCCGTCATATGGATTATGAGGGAAAGGATGTGCCCCAGGGCGGCCCATGGGGTTACCGTCATCAGTTTAATATAGCCGATTGCGGTTTTGGCGTAAGAGGGCCAAGAGTTCACAATGATCGTGCGGGAGAGGTTGGAAGGATACTTAACGTTAAGGATTTTGACCTTGACAGGATCTTTAATAAAGAAGGCGTTCAGATACTGCATATGTCCGGGCTTATTGCGGCTTTGTCTCCCCAAACGGGTGAATTCTGCGTTGAACTGGCACGGGCTGCAAAGAAACACGGCACAAGAATATCGTTCGATTTGAATTACCGTGCGACATTCTGGAAAAACCGGGAAAAGGAGCTAAGGGATATATTCACTGAAATAGCGGGACTATCAGATATACTGGCGGGAAATGAAGAAGATTTCCAGCTTTGTTTCGGCATCCAGGGTCCGGAAGCCGGAGGCAAGGATATAAAAAGCAAAATTGACAGTTTCAAGGAAATGATAAAAGCTGTGAAAAAGACATTCCCGAACCCGACGGTATATGCTACGACACTTCGCCAGGTAATAAGTACAAACTGCCATTTATGGGGTGCAATAATGCATGAGGGTGATAACTGGCATGTGGTAGAGCCGCGCGAGATTCATGTTCTTGATCGTATTGGCGGCGGAGATGGGTTTGTCGGTGGTTTGCTGTATTCGATATTAAAAGGCTGGGAGCCTGAAAAATGGCTGCAGTTCGCATGGGCATGCGGTGCTGCTGCTACGACATTCCTTAAGGATTATGTCCAGCCTGCCGATGAAGAACAGATATGGAGCATATGGCAGGGAAATGCCCGGGTAAAAAGATAAAAGGCTTAATGCCGGATTCATAAGCGAGATATGCATATGAAATATACAGGGAGGACTTAATATGAACAATAAATCCGATATTGGTTTAATTGGCTTGGCCGTAATGGGAGAAAACCTTGTAATGAATATGGAGAGTAAAGGTTTTTCCGTATCGGTGTTCAATCGTACTGTCGAAAAAGTAAGCGCCTTTGTTAATGGACGCGCAAAGGGCAAAAATATTACCGGTACATATTCGCTGCAGGAGTTTGTTGACTCATTAAAAAAACCGCGCAAGATAATGCTTATGGTGAAAGCGGGGAAGCCGGTTGATGACTTTATAGATATGCTGATTCCGTATCTTGACAAGGGAGACATTATCATTGACGGAGGAAATTCGCATTTCCCCGATACAATCCGCCGTACAAAATATGTTGAGGAGAAAGGCCTGTTATATATTGGAACAGGTGTTTCAGGCGGCGAAGAAGGCGCGCTCACAGGCCCGAGCCTTATGCCCGGCGGTTCTCCCGAAGCATGGCCGCATGTGAAGCCTATCTTTCAGGCGATAGCCGCAAAAGTGGATGACGGCTCCCCATGCTGTGATTGGGTTGGAGAAAACGGAGCGGGACATTTTGTCAAAATGGTCCATAACGGGATAGAATACGGGGATATGCAGCTTATTTGCGAAGCTTACCATATGATGAAGGAACTTCTCGGTATGACCCCGGGTGAAATGCATGAAGTGTTTGATGAATGGAATAAAGGTGAATTGAACAGCTATCTTATTGAAATTACCCGCGATATAATGGCTTATAAAGATGAAGATGGGAAACCGCTCGTGGATAAAATTCTTGATACGGCGGGCCAGAAAGGAACAGGCAAATGGACGGCAATAGCGGCATTGGATGAAGGTGTTCCGCTTACACTAATAGGAGAAGCCGTCTTTTCTCGCTGCCTGTCGGCAATGAAAGAAGAAAGGGTCCACGCGTCAAAAGTGCTTAAGGGGCCCAAACCCCGGTTTACAGGGAATAAAAGCGAAATGATAGAGGATATCCGCAAGGCGCTTTACGCGTCCAAAATTGTGTCATACGCGCAGGGTTACACGCTTATGCGCGCCGCCGCAAAAACATACGGTTGGAACCTGAATTACGGCGGTATAGCTTTAATGTGGCGGGGCGGCTGCATTATCAGGTCAAAATTCCTTGGGAAAATAAAAGAGGCTTTTGATAAGAATCCAAACCTTACAAACCTGCTTTTGGATCCTTTCTTCAAGGAAAAGGTTGAAGATGCGCAGGAAAGCTGGAGAAAAGTGGTTGCCGCGGCAGTTACGAACGGGATTCCCGTTCCGGCGTTCACTTCGGCGCTTTGCTATTTTGACGGGTACAGGAATGAATGGTTGCCGGCAAACCTGCTCCAGGCGCAGAGGGACTATTTCGGCGCCCATACTTACGAAAGGATAGATAAGCCGAGAGGGGAATTTTTCCATACAAACTGGACCGGACGCGGAGGAAGCACATCGGCTTCAACTTATACGGTATAACAATTATTTGAGGCGGAAAATATCCCCTGATCCATAGGCGGCAGGTAACCACTGTAAAACCGAGCGAGGAGTTAAAATTTCCTCGCCTGTTCAAAATGGTTTGAAAGGAGAGGCCAATGAGAGACATATTCATAATTGCGAAGGACAAGACCGGGGTTACGGACAGCGAAATAGAGAGTGTTCTTCGTGAGGTTTTAAAAGGACCGGGAATACAGCTTAAAAAGATTTTGCTTTTGCCTCCCGATTTAACGCGAATGCATTCCGGCGCAGGTAAAATAACGGCGATGATATATTCGATGCTGAAGGACTCCGTACAGGTAGATGTTATGCCGGCATTGGGAACGCATGAACCTATGACGAAGGAAGAAGCGGAGGTCTTTTTTGAAGGGGCTGTCCCGTATGATAAAATAATTCCTCACCGATGGAGGGACGACGTAATTAAAATCGGGGAGGTTCCGTCAGATTTTGTACGGGATGTTTCTGAAGGCCTTATTAACGAAGCGATGACAGTTGAAGTGAATAAACGCATTCTTGACAAGTCGTATGATCTTATACTTTCGATAGGCCAGGTAGTTCCGCATGAAGTTGTTGGAATGGCAAACTACTCCAAAAACGTACTGGTGGGATGCGGCGGAAAAGACACGATTAATAAGAGCCACATGCTTGGAGCCGTATACGGTATGGAGCGGATGATGGGGAAAGATCATTCGCCGGTAAGAAAAGTCTTTGACTATGCGCAGAAGCATTACCTTGACCGGCTGCCGATATCGTACATACTGACGGTAACCACGGTCAGCGACGATAATGTGATAATAGAGGGGATTTTTGCCGGAAGCCGCAGGATGTTTGAAAAAGCAGTCGAACTAAGCCGGCAGAAAAATTTAAACATGATGGATAAACCTATAAAAAAAGCGGTAGTATATTTAGATCCTTTTGAATTTAAAAGCACGTGGCTTGGAAATAAGGCGATCTATCGCACACGGATGGCGATGGCTGATGGAGGGGAACTGATAATTCTCGCGCCCGGTATAAAAAAATTCGGCGAGGACGATGTTATTGACGGGTTAATAAGGAAATACGGGTATAAAGGCAGGGATTACATCCTTGAGCAGTACAGGAAGAACCGCGATTTGAAGGAGAATCCGTCTGCTGCCGCGCATTTAATTCATGGTTCATCGGACGGCCGCTTTAAAATTATTTATGCCGTAAGTCATCTGACAAAAGAAGAAATTGAACAGGTCGGCTTCGAATATATGCCTTACGAGGAAGCCGTGTCGAAATACAAGCCCGAGGGTATTGTTGACGGGTACTTCAGATCAGCGGACGACGAATGGTTCTATATTTCAAATCCCGCCCTCGGCTTGTGGACGGTTTCTTAAGCTGTCTATATGACATTATTTTCGCGGGTCCTGGTTCGGGTGTTTCGTTTCCTAGGTCGACAAAGCACATACCGTTCGACACGCTTTGGATCATGTTCATCTTTTGCGAAGAGGTCTCCATATCCCGGGTCGCTCATTAACCCGCTCCACAGTAACCTGTAGGCAGCAGGGCGCTGGAGCATGTCGACCGTCGTCACCGAAAGCACCCGAACCACCCGCTGTCTTTTCGGCGTAACTCTCACGGGCTACTCGGAAGAACTATTGTACAATAACGGAAACCATAGCGGAATGAAGCATTAGAGATACACAGTCTGAGCGAGGATAAGCAAGTCGACTGTCTGAGCAAAAATGCTTCCTGTAAAAATTATTCAAAGCATTTTTGCGAGTTTCGACTTGCCCGAGCTGAACTGTGTAGCTCTTGCAAATGAAGCTCCTTGTTGACGTTATTGTACAATAGTTCAGACCCGCTGTTTACTTGGTATTAATACGTCAGCTTATTATTCAGCGCGCAATTAGAAGAACTATTTTACAATAGTTCAGGAAGTAGAATGTTTGGAATTATTCCCGCGGGTCCTGGTTCGGGTGTTTCGTTTCCTAGGTCGACAAAGCACATACCGGCAACACGCTCCAGATCCTGTTTTATTTTCACATAGAGGTCTCCATATCCCGGGTTGCTCATTAACCCGCTCCACATTTGCCTGTAAGCAGCAGGGCGTTGAAGAGTGTCGCCCGTCGTCACCGAAAGCACCCGAACCACCCGCTGCCTTTTCTGCGTAACTCTTGCAGGTTGCTTAAAAGAACTATTGTACATTAGTTCAGGAAGTGAAATGTTTGCACACTATTTCCGCGGGTCCTGGTCTGGGTATTTCATTGTTAAAACAATTCCCCGGTTTTAAGGATTTCGTTAAGGCTGCTGTGGGGCAGTGAAAAAGACTTACCGTTCAGGTAATTCAGAACAGATGCGTCCCTAGAAAACGAAAACGTCAGGCCTGTGCTCCAAAGAAGCTGCCGTTTAAAACCGTATTTGCGGTTAATTGCGTTCTTCCCGTATTTCCCGTCGCCAAGCACGGGATATCCTATATGGGCAAGATGGGCTCTTATTTGGTGTGTCCTTCCGGTAATCGGCCTGACTTCGAGAAGAGACAGCTCGCCTGTAGTTTCAAGCAGCCTGTAGTTTGTTTTAATTTTAACTGCTCCGGCTCTTTTTTTGTCATATATTTTAACATAACTGTTCTCCGGGTCTTTTATCAAAAAGCTTTCCAGTTCCATATAAGGCTTTTCGGGACAGCCGTAAACGACGCATATGTACTTTTTTTCAATTTCCCTGTTTTTAAATTTATCAATTAATATTTCCAGCGATACCTGGTTTTTTGCGAAAAGAACAAGTCCCCCGGTGTTACGGTCGAGCCGGTGACATGGCGATGGAAACCCCTTTTGCAGAGTGTCAATGCCGGAACCGGAATAAAGCTGCGCGAGATATTTTTCAACTGAAGGCTCTGCGGCACTTATAACCGCTATTCCGCTGGGCTTATTGACAATCGCGATATTCCGGTCTTCATATATTATCGGAATGGTCAGGTTTTCAGGGCGTGATTCAAGTACGTCGTCAGGCAGGTACAATTCTACTCTGTCCCCGGCATATATAATGTGGTTCTGCTTTACCCGGATCCCGTTAACTTTTACATCACGCTTTCGGAATGTTTTTGCAAGCAGCGGGAAAGGGAGCTGTGGCAGTTTTTTTTGTATGAAACGATCAACGCGCTGACCGTTATTTCCCGAATCGGCAATAAATGTTCGCATAGAAAAAACTCCGAAAGGATTGAATTAAGGTTTATTTCCCGGCGCGACAGCAATAATTTCGGCAAGGGGGCTATATGTAGTCGTATGCATTTTGTAGTTTTTTATTATGTTTTGATTATTTCTCAGTATAAAAAACGTGTCAACTACCGCGCCTTCCATACCCTTCTGCTTAATGACGGTGCTTCCTTCCTCAACGGTTTCGTCTTCAACATATTGCGTGTCATATGGTATTGTCTTTAAGACAGTAGGGACGATTGAAACCTTTAAATCAGGGTGTTCATTGGTTCCGCGGATGGTAAACAGTATCCTGTTATCTCCGGTAACCCTTCCTTCTATTTTCACCGGCCAATTTGTAGTGTTTGTAAATTTCAAATCCTCCGTTCCGTATGAAACTGCCGCATCCCTTCCCAAAGGAACATACGGAACGATATACATATGGGGGTTTCGTTCGGTAATTTTCAGGTTTGCTTCCAGCACTGCGTTGTACAATGTGGTAGACACCTGGCATACACCGCCGCCGACACCCGCGGCTATTCCGCTGGAAGTGTAAATGTTAGCAATGTGGTAACCTTTGTCGGCAGTGCGTTTGCCTACGGTTTCATTGAACGAAAAAACGTCACCCGGTAGTAATATCGTGCCGTCTATCGCCTCAACGGCAAGACGTATATTAACCGAACGGCTGCGGTCGTTTTCAGTGTCGGTTGTAAATACTGTTTCATAACCGGACAGTACATCCCGGAATAATGATTGCTCAATAGTTTCCTTTGTTATCGCAGGTTTGGTGAAATTAACCGGCAACTCCTTTTCAAAAAGATATTTGCCGGATTTACTTTCAACCTCGGCGACACAGGACAGGAAGGCATTCTTCTCAATGAACCTTCCGATAACTTCGGGGATAATCCGTATATTGCCGTTTTCAATTTCGATACGGGCATCCTGCGGTTCCTGGACTATTTTTTCATAAAATGAATCGGCATCGATTTTTGACGGTAGTATTTCATCTACCGGAACAATTACGATTCCGGATTCCAATTTTTTAATTTGGTAAAGTATACGTTCTCTCAATTTTTCCTTATTTACCTTTTGGCCGTTCAGACCGGAGCGGATAAAAGCTTCGTTTTCAAAAATGACCAAAGCAGGAGGAACCGCTGGTTTGTAAGTTTCGGAATATATGGTATCTTCAAGGCTTTTTATTGCTTCCATATCGATATTGACCTTTGTTTCAAGATACAAATGGTTTTTTTTGAACTTATATATTTCAATCAGCCTTTTTATAAAATTTCCCTGCCTGCCTGAGTTATAAACCATATCGAGCATTACTTCCTTGTCTATGCTTACGTTAAGGTCCATGAAGGTAAGCTTTAGTGGATATTCTTTATGATATATGCTTATAACCATCGAAGAGAAATCCTTATCGTATTTGTTGTTTATATAATTTCTCAAAGAAAGCTTGTCCAGGCCGCCCATGTGTATCCCGTCAAGATAAACGCCGGTATAAACATAAGGTGTGTTTAAGATCGCTTTAACCAGAAAGATAAATATTATAAGCAGAACGGAAAAAACCGCCATCATAACTCCGAGTTTTTTTAATTTTTTCTTATCGCCGTTCTTTGCAAATCCGGTAATGTAATTTAGTTTCATTTTTCCTCCTGTTTGCCAAAAAGCGCCATTTAAAAAAGATGCTTATATCAAGCTTTAACCATATATAAATTTTATCGGCATTAAACACTAATGATCAAGACGTTCAGGAAGTTTAAACTCATGTTTATGTAAATGTATATTTACGAAATGCCTCAGTTAATTTTGATATGTAGAAATGACGATATTTGTATATATAACATTTGCTGTATTATGATAATTACAGCAAGGTAAAAGGCGTATTCAGGCCCTGCTTTTATAAGCATTCCTTATAGTATGCCGGTGTATGGTATTCGGGTTTGAATCATTCGCCTTGTTAAAATTGCATATTGGAATTGCCAGGCAATTTCTTCAATTGTTTTAAACTGATACAATAGGAATTAGGCAGGCTTTTTTAAGCGGTCGGTGGAGGAAAGCAAAATGAGCTTTATACGCCGGAAAAAACGTTTACATTTTGATATTGCCACCCTGAAAAAGAATGATATTACCATCCTGACACTGGATGAGCGCTGGAACAGGCTGTTTCAGATTATACCAATCAGCACCCGCGTAAAAAAACGTCAGGATTTGCTTAACAAGCTCCTTGCACAAGAATCCGGCCTTTACCAGGAAAAAAACAGTATAGAACCTGAAAAGAAAAAACTTATGAATACAATCATATCGCTAACACCGGAAGCCTTCGATAAAAACGATGAGAACGCAAAATTAACGCTTCAGAAATCAAAACAAAGGATAGAAGCCTTGAACAGACGGGCGGAGGAACTGGAAGAAGAACTCTTCGCAAAAAAAGAAGAAATCCGGCGCGCTAATTTTAAGCTGCTTGAAGAAACCGTTAGGCTTGTTTACAGCGAAATGCACAAATCAAGAAAGAAGGAACTGCAGATTGAAAAAGAAATAGAAAGTCTGAAAAAAAGACTTAAAGAGCTTCAAAAACAAAAACAGAGTATCACGACGGACTGGACCGATGTTTATGCGTTTTTTCACGCCTTACTTGGAGCCGAGGAACTGACTAAACTGGATCAACTGTTTTTAAAACCGGAGGTGGAAATATATGAAGATGGCGAATCCGGATCAAATGAAAAGAATTGATCAATTGGCTATCAGTAAGTATAAAATACCAGGCGTTATTCTTATGGAGACGGCAGCGCAGCGTGTTGCGGAAAAGGCAAGGGAAATGCTTGGTGAAAGCCTTTTTGATAAAAAGACGGTGATAATCGCAGGAAAAGGAAACAATGGCGGCGACGCTTTTGCGGCAGCACGCCATTTGCATCAGTGGGGCTGCCCGGTTACTATGGTTTCGTTGGCGCCTTTTGAGCAAATAAAAGGCGAGCCGGAAATATATGTTGGAATACTTGAACAATTGGGTGTTGACATTAATTGCTTATATCGCGAAGAAGATCTGCCGGTAATTGAGAAATTGGTAAAAGAAGCGGATCTTGTTATAGATGGAATTTTCGGCACAGGCATATACGGCGACATTACCGGGTTTATCGCGAACGTAATAACTGCTGTGAATAACAGCACTGCAAAAGTGCTGTCTATTGATATCCCATCCGGCATAAACGGAAGTACCGGCCAGGTATGCAGTGCGGCCGTAAAAGCCGACGAAACGGTTACTTTTGCCCTGCCAAAGCCAGGTCTTTTTCAATATCCCGGAGCAAAATACGCGGGGAATATTTCCATCGCCGATATTGGAATTCCTCCCGATGCAGTAAACGAAGTAAATCCGAATGGGCGTTTGATTGACAGCAGGGCAGTTGCAGACTTTTTGCCTGAAAGGCCTGCCGACGGGCATAAAGGTACATTCGGAAAACTGATGATAATTTCCGGTTCCGCCGGAATGAGCGGATCGGGAACACTCGCTGCCAGGGCGGCATTTAAAACGGGAAGCGGGCTTGTTTACCTCGCGGTTCCAAAATCTCTTGCGTTTATATACAATGTCGCGGTACCTGAAGCGATAACCCTTCAGATGCAGGATGACGACGGCATAATCACATCTGACAACCTGGAAGCCCTTAAATATATCTCAAATACGATGGACGTTGCGGTAATAGGTCCGGGGCTCTCAACAAAACCTCAGGTTTCCAATTGGGTTGGAAATTTTGTCGCCGAGTGCCGTAAGCCTATTGTAATTGACGCAGATGCATTGAATATTATTGCCAAACAGCCGCATATACTGCTTGAAAGAAAAGCTCCAACCGTTATTACCCCGCATCCGGGTGAATTCTCGCGGTTAACCGGTCTGCCTGTTGAAGATATTCAAAAAAACAGGATTGACGAAGCACTCGGTTTCAGTTCAAAATATAACGTAACGGTTGTATTGAAAGGAGCCGGAACCGTTATAGCAAACCCGAACGGGGAATACTTCGTTAATCCCACAGGGCATCCGGGCATGGCAGTTGCCGGTTCCGGGGATGTTCTTGCCGGAATAATAGGTTCTCTTATAGGACAGGGTGTCAATCATGAAAAAGCCTGCGCGGCTGGTGTGTTTATCCACGGCAGGTGCGGGGAGATCCTGGCGGGATTAAATTCGGGGCAGTCAGGTTTTCTTGCGGGAGAGCTGTGCGGCTTAATTCCGGAAGCTGCTGCGGAGATTGTTAAAAATGCGCAGGCCAGCACGGGAGACGGAAGGTGGATTGCATTTGAATAGTAAAATGAACAGAGCTTGGGCTGAGATAAACCTTGACAATATAGCTTACAACGTCAGGCAAGTGAAACGTCGCATCGGAAAGATGACCGAAGTAATGGCTGTTGTGAAAGCGGATGCTTATGGACACGGCGTAATCGAAACAGTACCTACCCTTCTTGAAAACGGGGTGAGCCGTCTGGCCGTTTCAATGCTTGATGAAGCTATACAGTTAAGGGAGCTTGGTATTAAAGTTCCGATACTCGTATTGAACTATACTGATCCGGTCAGGGCCGAGGAAATAATTAAGTATAATATTACGCAAACGGTATTCAGCCACGATCTGCCGAGAGCGCTGTCAAAAGCGGCGATAAAAATGGGAAAGGAAGCACGCATTCATATAAAAATCGACACAGGCATGACGCGTGTCGGTTTTAAACCGGGTTACGAAGCGGTTAAGGATGTTGTAGAAATATACAGGCTTCCGGGTATAGTAATCGAAGGTCTGTTCAGTCATTTTTCTTCCGCCGATGAAGATGAACCCGGTTTCACGATGATGCAGTACGAACGCTTTGAAAGCATTGTTAATGAACTGAACCGTATTGGGATTATTATACCCGTTAAGCATATTGCAAACAGCGCGGCGGTAATGCGCTATCCAAATCTTGACCTTCAAATGGTCCGGCCGGGTATTATTCTTTACGGTTTGTATCCGTCCGACCAGTTGAAAAAAACTGCTATTGATCTAAAGCCTGCGATGGAGCTAAAAGCCAATGTAATACTGGTTAAGGATGTCGAAGCTAATGTTCCGGTAAGCTATGGCCGTACCTATGTAACCAAACGAAAAACAACGATTGCCACACTGCCCATTGGTTATGCGGACGGTTATTCAAGGCTGTTGTCGAACAGGGGGAGGGTACTGATCAACGGTGAATATGCGCCGATAATCGGTACTGTTTGCATGGATCAGTGCATGGTTGATGTGACAGACATAAAACATGCCGTAAGAACCGGCGATGAAGCCGTATTAATCGGGTCGCAGGGGGGTAATTCCATTACGGTCGATGAGATAGCAAGTCTTACAAACACTATTAATTATGAAGTGGTATGCCTTATCGGGAAACGCATACCAAGGGTTTATATCAAGGGCGGGGAAGTTGTAAAAGTGGTAAATTACCTGATTTAGTACGGGATAAGCCCTGGCTTCCGGGTAAAAACCCGTACCGGTTTAGGGAAATTGAAATGAGATGTATGAATTAAATACAATATTGCAATACTTAATTATATACAGGAATAGAAAGACCTGCATGTAACGGACATTTAATTTGACGGGGTTGCCGATAAAAAATATAATGAAACTGTAAGGGAATATCTGTGGGGTCAAATCCGATACCGGGGAGTGAACTATGTGGAAATCAGGAGAGGAGATATCTTCTATGCGGATTTGAGTCCTGTGATAGGTTCGGAACAAGGCGGCATCAGGCCTGTTCTGGTTATACAGAATGATGTGGGAAACCGGTACAGCCCGACCATAATCGTATCGGCGATTACTTCAAAGCTTGATAAGGCAAAACTGCCTACCCACATTGAAATACCGGGCGATTTGTATGGGTTGAACAAGGATTCGGTAATTCTGCTGGAACAGGTAAGAACAATTGACAAAAGAAGGTTAAGGGAAAAAGCGGGGCACTTGGATGAATTTCTTATGGCAAAAGTAAATGAAGCGCTGAGTACCAGTTTCGGCCTTGAATCGCGGTTTGTGCAGTAACGATACATATCGCCGTTCCGTTTATCGGATCTGATGAGAGGCGATTCCGGACAGGATAAAATTATAAAAGGCCGCTGACAAAACCTTTAGTTTTATATGGCAGGGGGTCTACAAAAGATGAATAAAAACAGACGTGTTATATTTGTTGCAATTGCTTTGGTATGCGTGACCTTAACTTTCACAGCGGCGCACGCCGCCAATACATCCGCGCAGCCCGGAAGCGAGTTTGATCCGCTCGTCACGAAAAGTTATGTGGATGAGCAAATACAGAAACTTGCGCAGAAAATAGGAAGCGGGTCGTCAGGCAGACCTTCAACCGGAACAAGTTCAGGAAGTGTTGATGAACAGGTTATTAATAACCTGAGAACCGACGTTTCGGATCTGACAAGCCTTATAATTGAAGCGTACATGAGAATTCAAAGTCTTGAAAAACAGAATATGGAGCTTATTCAAAAGGTTGAAGAACTGGAACGCGGTTTTGCCGTGGTTGAAGCGGCTAAAGGACAGAGAATACTATTGGGCGCCGGTGCGGAAGTCATTGTAAGAAGCGGTGAAACATTGGCGATTTCAGGTGAATTGGGAGGTCTTGCCGATGTCACGGCAGCGAAGGATCTCACCGAAGGCATGCAAGTAACAAACCAGCATCTGCTTATTTCCTCGCGAAAGGACGGGAGAGGCCTGCGGGTGGTTTCAGATGTTGCTTTCCTTCTGATTCGGGGCAGCTATACAATAGAATAAATATAGATGTTTAATCACCCATCCGGCATTCATGTGCTGAAAGGTAGAAATATGAGGATGAAACACGGTGTCCGAAATATAATAATAATGGTTTTGTTTATCTTGACCTTTTGGTTTGGAATCCGGCCCATTATTACCGGCGATGAATTTGAAAACAGGATTAAGAAAATGAAAGGTACAACGGGCGGTGACGAGTATGCTCTTGTCGTGTTCGGAACCGAACCGGAAGGTATAGCCGCGGCGCTGTCCGGTGCCAGACTGGGGCTGAAAACGCTTCTTGTTACGGAGGATATTGATCCCGGAAGCTATATAAAATCTGGGCTTATTACATATACATCACCTGACTATGCGACGATTGACGGCGAGAAAATAAAACTGAATACCGGAATTTATACCGAGCTTTTTGGAGAAACCGGCGGGAATTTCTCCCTTGAGAATTATATAAATACTGTTATCAAAAAACTTGAAAGAGAATCAAATCTTGATGTTTTCTACAATGCCGGCATTCTGTCGGCACAGACTGATGGAAATCTAGTCGAGAGCGCATCTGTTTATTACAACGGCGAAACAAGGCAAATTAAAGCATCTTATTTTATCGATGCGACAGAAGACGGAAAATTTTTGGAGTTGTGCAATGTACCGTATTTTACTGGCTCGGGCGATATTGGCGTTCAAAATGCCTATATGCCGGTTCACTATAATTTTATAATCTCCAATGTGAAATGGGAGGACATCGAAAGCATAAGGAAGCAGATTCAGAACGTGCATGATTTCCGGCAGGTTCTGGCACAATATGAGAGGGTCAGCAAGAAAACACAAATCTCAAATCTCAATTTTATCGGCCAACCTAATAACAATATGGTGATCAGCGGAATAAAAATGATGCAGGTTAATGTGGATGATCCTTCGGCGATCGAAGCAGATCTGAAAAATGCGTCAGCCGAAGCTAAAACGCTGACAGCTTTTTTGCAGTACACTTTTGTTCCGTTTGAGAACAGCTCGTTTGTAGCGGGCGCCTCCCGTTTTTACATACCGGAATATAGACATTTTAGCGGCAGATACCGGCTTACTGTTGAAGATGTGCTCGAAAACCGTAATTTCCGTACTAAAATTGTACTTGCCTCCGCTCCCGTTGACGGGGAAAAATTTGTAAGTCCGGAGTTTGCCGAGGAATATACTTATATAATAGGTTCACCCATAGTATATTCAATTCCTCTTGAGTGTTTTATTGCGCAAAATTACGACAATTTAATGATGGTTGGAAAAAAGGCTTCGTTTTCTTCCCTCGCTTCAACGAGCGCCGGACGAATGCCCGTGAGCATATCGAGCGGGAACGCATTGGGGGTAACGGCTGCATATTGTTATCTTAACGGTCTTACGCCGGCGGAGCTTGCCGCAGCTTCGGACAAAACCCTTCAGGAATATCAGAAATTACTGAAACGGGCAGGCATTACCCTTGTTGATTTTGATGAACCAAACCCGAACAAGGACCACTGGGCATGGTCGTCGGTTAAGGTGTTGACGGAATATGGGCTTATTGCCGGAGGAGTGGAGAACGACTACCTGTTTGAACTCGAAGCCAGTCAGGAAAATCTTGCGATACTTATTATTAATATGATTGTGAAGGTTTTACCCGATATGTATTCTCTTGATTTGGATACAAGAATTCGCGCTTATGCGGTCGATGAAAGATTAACCGGAGAAAAAGCGTGCGAAATCGTTCTTGAAACCCTTGATATTTCGTATGTGCAGGGAAGTGCATTTGATAAAGCCGAAAAAGAGGGTATTATTTCAAAAGATATCCTCGAACGGATTAGTCCCGACAAACCCGTTACACTGGACTGCGTTTATGCTCTTACCATAGATCTGATCAACCGTATGAAATAGTCTGTTAACCGTCATCACGTTAAATTTCCTCGTCCTCCAGAAAATCCGCGATAAGTAAATCTGCAAATTTCCCATAACTTTGCAATCCGTCGGGCTGGTTATTGCTTTTTAGATAATACTCATTTATATCATCCGCGATTTTTGTAATCTTCTCCCTTTGATGCGCGTCCCAGAAATCCCTTATATTGCGCTGATCGGATTTTATTTCATCGCTCAGAAGCGACGATATCTGTTCATATAAATCCGGAGATTGCCTGTATAATTCATTGCCGACATAAGTAATCGCGGACAGGTATCCGGAGTATTGAAACAATGGATCGGCGTGATTTTTACATGCTAAAAACCCGATATAATTCGCCTCGTCTTCAAAAGTAATGCCCATTTGATGCGCGATTTCGTGGCATGCGGTGTGCGGCAGCGTGACTAAAGGAGGTTCTATGTTTATGTTTGGCTCGCCCGTTAAAAAGCTGTACACTCCTGCATATCCGGATATAGTTTGAATGCGCGAAAAAAGAAGCCCCTTTACCTTTACGCGTTTGGAGCGGAAAAAGGGATATATATCGGAAAGCGGCTTGTACCCTTTCCATGCGGTATTTAGTACTGTTCTTACCATTTCGCGTCCGGATGTATTTTCATTCGTTAACTGCAGACCGGAACGAATTTCATTTGCACGCAGAACAAGAGCTTTATATGTCGCAGACAATTCAGAAACCGAATACTTGTTTACCTGAAGGCCGAGCCGGTCTTTTAACGGGACTCGGAAATTATTAAGATTCCATAAGAAGTTAAACAGGAACCACCCTAACGATGCTGCAAAAAGAACAAGGGTGACAAAACGCACCGCCTCTTTTACAAAGTTTTTCAGATATATCGAACGTACCAGCCTGAACAGCATGTACACGAAGAAAAGCACAATCAGCAGTATGAATATTTCATACAGCGAGAACGGAAAAAGGTTTGCAATGCCTGTCTGGATTGCCGAGGTGACAGGGAAAATACCGCGGGAATAATATTTTTCAGTAATATCCGGCCGTGAAACGGCCAGCTTTCTTGCCGCAAATGTTAAAACGGCAAGAATTACAGATATAAGCAATATTATACGGATACGGCTTTTCTTTTTTCTTGCAGACACGCTTACCTGGATATACATAACTGCACCTGTTATTTATTAAATATACGTTTTTTAATTGTCAGAATAATAAAACGGGGCAGATCCATCATCCGCTTATAGCGCCTTGGTTCACGGATAAGCCGGTAAAGCCATTCAAAGCCGAGCTTTCGGATTGTTTCGGGAGCCAGCGATGCTTTTCCGGCAAATATATCAATAGCTCCGCCTACGCCAATACATACCTTGCAGGACAGCCGGTACATATTACGGTGTATCCAGAATTCCTGTTTTGGGGCTCCCATCCCGACAAGTAGGATGTCCGCTCTCGATTCGTTTATCAGTTCAATAATGTGATCTTCTTCATCAGGATTAAAATAACCGTTATGATAACCTGTAATTTTTACTTTCCCGTATTTCTCCATTATATTTACAGCGGCGATTTCAGCTACTCCGGGACGGCCTCCCAGTATATAAAACCCCACGTTTTTGCCCGCAAAAGTTTCAAAAAGTTTTTTTGTGAGATCAATTCCCGAAACCTTTTCCTTCAAAGGCGTTCCGAGTATTTTTGAAGCAAGCACGACGCCAGCACCGTCGGGGATCAAAAGTCCGGCGTTATTAAGAATACTTTTCAGTTCGGGGTCCCTCTGCGCCTGCATGATAATTTCGGAATTAGGAGTGTAGACCGCGTTAATTGAATTGCCGTTAATCCACTCCATGACTTTTTCAACAGTTTCCCGCATTGTTATATTATTAATGTATACGCCATGAATGTTTACCCTGTCCATTTCAAATTCTCCGGTTTCAACTTTTTTAGCAGCAATTTTAAAAGTCATACTTTTTTCCCCGTTATTATATAACATAATGGCATTTTTTAAAAGGATAAGGCAAAACACCCGAACCAGAGCCGCGTACCAACAGGAACGCGGCAGCACTGCCTCGACCCGTTAACCACCCGCTGTCTATATGACACTATTTCCGCGGGTCCTGGTTCATGCTGTTAAAAAAATAATATAAAAAAGAACAGACGTTTGCATTAGTTCTTTTTAAATTGTATAATTACTGTATGTTTATTTTCGATATATTACCGGAGGGTTTATGGAACTGATAGAAGGATTGAATCCGCAGCAAAAAGAAGCAGTTTTGCATACAGAAGGGCCGTTGCTGGTTTTAGCCGGCGCCGGTTCTGGGAAAACGCGCGTAATTACCCACCGTATTGCGTATCTTATACAGGAAAAAGGTGTTGCGCCGTGGAATATATTGTCGTTGACGTTTACGAATAAGGCGGCAAAAGAAATGAGAGATCGCATCGAAGCGATCATTGGAGCAAGGGTATTGGACATATGGTGCGGTACTTTTCATTCGTGCTGCGTTCGTATTTTGAGAAGAGAAATTGAAAGACTCGGCTTTAACCGCGACTTTGTCATATATGATACCGATGACCAGGAAACGTTGATAAAAGACTGTCTTGAAAGGCTTGGGTATAACGAAAAAAATTTTCCACCAAAACAGATTCTTGCGTATATAGGAAGGGCAAAGGATGAGCTGATTAATCCTGAAGCGTATTCAATTAACGCTGCCTCCGATTTTCGCTTGCGGAAAATATCCAATATTTATACATTGTACCAGAAAAAGCTGAAGGCAAACAACGCTCTCGACTTTGATGATATTCTGCTGCATACCCTTAAAATTTTTGACGAAAATCCGGATGTTCTTGCGTATTACCAGGAGAAATTTAAATATATTCTTGTCGATGAATATCAGGATACAAACACGGCTCAATATATGCTTGTGTCAATGCTCGCAAAAAAGCACCGTAATATTTGCGTGGTCGGGGATGACGATCAGTCAATATACGGATGGCGGGGCGCAAATATGCGGAATATACTCGATTTTGAAAAACATTTTCAAGGCTGCCGGGTAATAAAGTTGGAGCAGAATTACCGTTCAACGGAAAGGATTCTTGAGGCGGCAAATAACGTTATAAAAAACAATTTTGGCAGGAAACCGAAAATACTCTGGACAAAAAACTCGGCAGGAGAGCCGGTATATGTGTATAGGGCATATGACGAAAAGGATGAAGCGGATTTTGCAGCGGGTATGATACGGGACGCTGTTACACGCGGAGAAAATGAGTACGGTGATTTTGCCGTATTATATCGTATTAACGCTCAATCCCGCGTATTTGAAGACGCTTTTATCAGGATGGGGGTTCCTTACAGACTTATAGGCGCGCACAGGTTCTATGACAGGAGAGAAATAAAAGATATAATTGCCTACCTTAGGGCAGTAAATAACCCGCATGATGATATCAGCCTTAAACGCATTATAAATGTTCCAAGAAGAGGGATAGGAAAAGTAACTCTCGACAGGGCAGAGCAGCTTGCATACGATAATGGCGTCAGCATTTACTCAATTTTAAAGGAAGCTTACAGGATAAACGAGTTGGCAAGAGCATCGGCTAAAATAAAGAGTTTTGTCGAATTGCTCGTGAACCTTAGGACGCTTGCGGAATACCTTGATTTAACCGAATTAATTAAAGAGGTAATAGACCAAAGCGGGATAGTTAAGGAACTTGAACAGGAAGATACCGTAGAAGCAAGAACCAGAATAGAAAATATACGGGAATTCCAATCCGTTGTGTTGGATTTTGTACGAAACAGCGAGGAGGAAAATCCCGGTCTAAATGATTTTCTGGCTCATGTTTCGCTTATTGCCGATGTTGACAATATGGACAATGGACAGGATAAGGTTGTGCTAATGACGATGCACAGCGCGAAAGGGCTTGAATTTCCGGTTGTTTTCCTCGCCGGCATGGAGGAAGGCGTTTTCCCGAGCTACCGTTCAATAGGTGAAGAAAGCGAGATGGAGGAAGAGCGCAGGCTGTGTTATGTTGGCATTACACGCGCAAAAGAAAAGCTTTTCCTTACTTTGGCAAAATCCAGAACTCTTTTCGGGAATACAACATATAACAGGCAATCACGTTTTATTGATGAGATACCGGAGGACCTTTTGAAATATGTCGGCGAAAACGGCTGTGTTTTTAACAGTAATACCGGCAAACCGGTTATCAGGCAGGTTGGCGCAGATGAGTGGAAACAGCGCACGGCGTCTTTTATTAAAGCGGAGGAATTAAATATTGACGAACTGGTTGTAGGAACCAGGGTAATACACAAAAAGTTCGGTACCGGCACTATAACGGCAAGGGAGCAGGAAGGCAACGATTTCAAGCTTGAAATAAATTTTGACGGGCTTGGGATGAAAAGGCTGATGGCTTCGTTCGCAAAACTGAAATCCGCGCCTTCGGACAATATGTAAGCCATGCCTCTATCCGTTTTGACATCATATGTATCCCCTGAAATACAGTGTGTGAATTTTCATAAAAACCGTGAATAATTTCATGCCTGAAGGATAAGATATGTTCCGAGGGAGTGATCGACTTGAGTGAAACATTGACACAGGAACAACTTAAACTTATAGGTGAAAATTGCAGCCAGTACAGGCCGGTAAGCCAGGGTTATTCGGTAGTAATGGGAATAAATGTGGATGAGGGGATATCCTGCGGTACATGCAGGTATTGGTCAGGTTCGGAATGCGTTATAGACGCGCTTGATAATGTTGCGGTTAATCTGGGCATACTTCCGGAAGAATAAGAATTAATACCTTTGGAATTTATACCGTAATTAATTACCATTTCACATATAAACAGAATACACCGGTACGTAATTTGTCGCGGACCGCATCCGGATTATTTCCGGAAAAGCGCAATACGACAGGTTAAGACAATTGATCCATGTATAATCTAGTCATACTAATGATAAACCGGGGGTCTGTTTTATGAGAAATTTCACTTCTGCTCAGAAAGCGCCGGCATCCGGCAGTAAAAAAGTCCATTTCGCGGAACAGCTAAAAGCATTAACGATATTTGATATACTATCGTGCATTTTTTGCGGAGTTTTGTCCAGAGGCACATTTTTTGGAACTGTCAGCCCGTTTGGTCTTGCTTTATATGCCGCATATTCCGGAAACGGTTTTGCAAAAGCGATTATGACGATTTCAATAATCTCTTTCAACTTATTCGGCGGAGATTTTCTTAAAGCATTAAAACAGACTGCGACGATATTTTTATTTGAATGGCTTATTATCCTGTTTAAAAAAAACAGCAAAGAAGCGGGCCATATCGGAAAAGCGTTCTTTATGGCGGTATCATCCGCCATTACGGGTATATTAGTATTTTTAATAAACGGCCAGCTTATGCTTGAATTCGTTTTTATTCTTATTAATGTGATGCTTATCGCCGCAGCTTCTCCGATTATTTCACTCGTTATCGAAGAAAAGGCAGGTACAAAAGAATACCAGGAACGAAATCACCTGAAACTGCTTGGTTTTTTGATTCTTTTAAGCGCATTTTTGCTTGGCATATCGGGATTCAGCATTTTTGGCATACAAGCCGATGCGGTAATGGCCGGCATTTGCGTACTTATGCTCGCGAGACATTTTGATCCGGGCATTGCAGCATGTGCGGGCGCAATAGCCGGGATTTCCGTTTCCCGCGGCGGTATTGCCGAATTAACATCATTAGCCGGGGTATACGCGATTACCGGTATGACGGCGGGTATATTAAAAAAGTCTAAAATGGCTTCAGGTATTGCGTTTTTTATAATCCAGGCTGTTGTCATTATCCTTTCAAAAGAATATTTTACCGGTTGGGCGGAAATTGTTATACCGACAGTTTTATTCATACTGCTCCCTGATATAAAACCTGGAAGAATTCATGCGTTAAAGTGTCATATCGGCGAATATGACGATGAAACACAAAAGGTAAACAGGGTTAAAAGCATTGTTACAAAAAAGTTGTCCGATATATCAAAAGCTCTTATAAGACTAGCAAATACGGTTGAAAAACAGATTAAAGACAGACTTGGCGGGCAGGAAATAAACGCGAACGCGGTAATTGAACAGCTTACGGCCGAAGTTTGCAGCCAATGCGCAAAAGGTTCGTCCTGTTGGGATATGGGACTGGTGAATACATATAAAACGGTGATATGTATTGCTTCACGTCTGGAGGAAGGTACGATGGCACATAAAGAGCATATGAAAGATCTGGGCAGGTTTTGCGCAAAACCCTCCGCGGTTTTGGAGGCGCTCTCGAAAATTATTGAAATAAAAAGAATAGAGAAAATATGGCAGGGGATAGTTTATGACAGCATAAGCATAATTCCGGAACAAATATACGGTATGTCCGAAATTATAAAAACGATATCGGGCGGATTTTTCCGAGAGATAGCACACCATGCCGAAGAAGAAAAAAAGATTAAAAAAGCTTTAACAAAAAAAGGATATTTGATTACTAATGTTGAGGTCAATAAAAACCGATGCGGCAGATTTACATGCGAAATTCAGGTTGAAGGCTGCCGCGGAAGGAAAGATTGCATAAAGAGCATTGAGACAGTTACTTCCGGGATATTGGGTTTACCAATGAAAGTTGAAGAAGGCGAATGCAAGGATCGGGGAAAGGAAAACTGCTTTCTTTTTTTAAAGGAGAAAGAAGTTCTTGGAGTCACTACAGGAATAGCAAGGGTTAAAAAAAATAAATCAGGTGTTTCGGGAGATTCATTTACCTTCCTGAAAACACGTGACGGGGAATATGTTGTGGCAATAAGCGACGGAATGGGCAGCGGCAGTGAAGCGAACAGGCTCAGCGAAACAACAATTGGCCTTTTGGAACAGCTTATTGACTGCGGACTTTCAATCCGCGACAGTCTTCGTATGATAAACATAATGATGAGTATGAATCCTGAAAAATACTCAACAGTGGATATTTCAGTTATTGATTTATACAGCGGTAATACCGAGTTTTACAAAATGGGAGCTGTTCCAAGCATTATTGCGAACGGAAAAGATATAGAGTTAATACAAACGGACAATCTCCCCGCAGGTTTTTTAACTGACAGCGCGGTACGGCCCGAAAAACGGAAAATATCCGATGGGGAATTTGTTATTATGATGACCGATGGTTTGTATGATCGTCTCAACGGTTCGAGCGGTAAGAACATGATCAAAAGGGCAATAGTCCGAGAAAACACGCTGAACCCTCAGGAACTGGCGGAACATTTATTGGAAAAAGCCTGTTCAGGTAAAAAAGCCATTACCGATGATATGACGGTTATAATCACAAAGCTTTGGCGAAAAACCGGCTGATATCAGGATAGTGTTATCCTACCGCCCGAATTTTTTTTTCCTGAAGGAACATATTACCGATTTGATCAACATTCCCGGCGCCCATTGTAAGAATTAAATCGCCGGGTGAAGAATCCTGTATAAGACGATTTACAATATCGTTAAACGATGCGATATATACTGCGTTATTAGTAACACTGTTAATATTTTTTACGAGATTCGATGCGTCCACTTTCCCGGTGTTTTTCTCCCTGGCCGCATATATATCCGTTATATAAACACGGTCGGCAAATGCAAAGGCTTTTGAAAACTGTTCCATAAGTTCCGATGTTCTTGAGTAAGTGTGCGGTTGGAACACACAAAGGATTTTTCCGTGAGTACAGCTTTTTGCAGCCTTTAGTGTTGCGACTATTTCGGTAGGATGATGGGCATAATCGTCAACAACCCGTATCCCGTCAACCACTCCCTTATGCTCAAAACGGCGGCGCGGGCTTTTAAACCTGGCAAGTGTCTTCTTAACAATATCTACCGGAATATCGAGCAAATGGCATACGGCGAAACAGGCCAGGCTGTTCGAAACGTTATGCAAACCCGGTATTCCCAATTTCAAGCGGAATAAATTCTTTTTGTTGTGAACGACACTGAATGATGCAAAACCATTGTCGTCGAATGTAATTTTTCTTGCCGTCCAATTGGCTTCCGGGGAGGTTAATCCGTATGACACTGCCCGTCGGCCAAGCTTTTTCATTATTAATGACACGCGCTCGTCATCGGCATTTCCGACAAAAAAGCCTTTTTGCTGTATTTGATCGGCAAAGCAGGAAAATGACAGCTGAATATGCTCTATATCGCGAAAATAATCGAGATGATCCGGTTCAATATTTAAAACAACCCCAACATAAGGCCTGAATTTCAGAAAACTGTCTTTATACTCGCATGCTTCCGTTACGAAATACCCGGATTTGCCGATGCGGGTGGTTCCGCCGATTGAATCCAGAATTCCGCCTATATGAACGGCAGGATCTTTCTCTGCTTCAATAAGGCAGGAAGATATCATTGATGTCGTTGTTGTTTTCCCGTGGGTACCTGAAATCGCAATGCTGTATTCGTACATTTTCATAATTTCGCCAAGCAGTTCGGCCCTTGATATTACCGGAATACCTTTACTTCTTGCCGCTTCCAGTTCAGGATGGTTGTAAGGCATTGCGGCGGTATAGACAACCAATTTCTGATTTGTTATATTTGATGGCTCCTGAATCAGTGAAATAGGAACATTTTTCATTTTTAACCGTTCCACATTGGGAGAATAATTAATATCGGAACCTGTAACATTGATACCAAGACTCAACAGGATTTCAGACAGGCCGCTCATGCTTATTCCGCCTATGCCGACCATATGAACGGTATGGCCAATCAAATTTTGTAAAAGACTATCCATAAATTATACCTCTGTTTCACCGCAAAAGGTTCTACACGTTCTATTATACCCAAATGCCCGGTATTTAACGCATTAACCGGAACTCAATAAGATTATACTATACATAGGGCGGTCAAACAATAGAAAGGCTTTTAAGCAGTTTGGTTTTTTCCTCTGCACGGATTTAAGCGGCATTATACTGGCTCCTTTTGTGTTTAATTCGGTCAATATTCATTATATGCATATGATATATTATATTTACATTCACATCTGCAATAAAAATTATGATATATTTTATAAAAAAAGAAGGAATTTTTAAATTTATGGCGAATAATACTCTATAACGGAAAATTTAGGTATTACTGTGCAGTTAACTTGCTGGAAGCCGATATTTTCCGTAACCACAACATTAGGATACGGAAGGTGATACAGAGATGGAGATTACAGACATCCGCATTAGAAGAATTGATTCGGAAGGGAAAATGAAGGCTGTTGTTTCAGTGACATTCGACAATGAATTCGTGGTGCACGATATTAAAATTATTGAAAGTCAAAGTGGCCTGTTCATTGCGATGCCAAGCAGAAAAACACCGAGCGGAGAATTCAGGGATATAGCGCACCCGATTCATTCTGAAGCCCGTTCCACAATTCAATCCGCAATTCTTGAAAGATATCACACCATGCTGGTGGAAGAGGAAACAGGAGCAACAGAAGAAAAAGTTCCAATGGCTGAAACAGAAGAATAGGTTTATAAGAAACAGAAAGGCACTTGCTGATTGTAAGTGTCTTATTTTTGTCCGAAAATTAACATCAAGCATGGATGATTTTCAATTATTAAGGTTCTCATTCATCTGCCGGAATAACTGGGGAGAATGCCTGACTACACGTTATGCAGTGCTGGACAGATGAAAGCGCGGTGAAGCGAAAACGGCACAGAGGCGGCATTACCGAATAAAAAAGGTGATTATTGAAATATTATATCAAACATGAGAGAATTATTATTGTCCGGTTTTGTTTTATTGGGTTTTTACAAAAAATATTAAATTATTTATGTTGTATTTTAACTCTTTATTTAATAGTATGCTGTATAATGGGTATATGGAAACCGAAAGGGGTCTTCGTTAATGGAAGATGTTTATGCTGTAATCTTGGCTGCCGGAGCCGGAACAAGGATGAAATCCGAAAAAGCGAAAGTAACGCATGAATTATGCGGGAAGCCAATGATTAATTGGGTTATAGATGCCGTTAAAGGAGCCGGTGTGACGGAAGTTATTGTTGTTACGGGTTACCAGGAGGAACAGGTGCGCAGCCGCATATCTGAAGATGTTATTTTTGCGAGCCAGAAAGAACAGCTTGGAACGGGACATGCGCTTATGCAGACCCTGCCGCTGCTTAACGACAAAAAGGGCTCATGCCTGGTTCTATGCGGCGATATTCCGTTAATTACCGCGCAAACATTGAGACATATGGTAAAAGATCATATACACAACGGCAGGGCTATGACATTATTAACAGCCGTTGTAGAAGATCCTGACGGATATGGGCGTATTATTCGTGACAGCGGCGGAAATGCGTGCCGTATAGTCGAACATAAGGATGCCGATGCTGAACAGCTGAAAATTAAGGAAATAAACTCGGGGATATACTGTTATGACATTCAATGGCTTGTGAAGTCATTGAAAGGACTGGATAATAATAATGAGCAAAAAGAATATTACCTGACCGATACAATGGCTATAATTTATGAGAACGGCGGGAATATCGGCGCGATAATACTGGACAACCATGAGGAAATGCTCGGGATAAACGACAGGGTCCAGCTCGCTGCTGCGGAAAGAGTATTAAACAGAAGGATAATAGAAAGGCACATGAAAAACGGGGTAACTTTTTTAATCCCCGATAGTTGTATTGTTGAAGAAAGTGTAAGCATCGGCCCCGATACGGTGATATATCCCGGCACAATACTGAAAGGTTCCACTTCAATTGACTCCAACTGTGTAATCGGTCCGAATTGCATGATATCCGACACGATGATAGGCAAAAATACTAAAGTAATCTGCTCGATTATAAGCGAAAGCCAAATCGGCGAACATACAACCGTAGGCCCGTTTGCTTATTTAAGACCCGGAAGCATCGTTGGGGAAAAAGTAAAAATCGGCGATTTTGTTGAAATAAAAAAATCCATAATCGGTGATGAAACGAAGATATCTCACCTGACATATGTAGGTGACGCCGAAATCGGAAAGAATGTTAATTTAGGCTGCGGCGTTGTTTTTGTTAATTATGACGGAAAGGTAAAAAATAAAACAATCGTCGGTGACAACAGCTTTATTGGTTGTAATGTGAACCTAATATCCCCTGTCGAAGTTAAGCCTAATTCTTATATTGCGGCAGGCTCCACGATTACCGAAGAAGTGCCGGAATATTCGCTTGCAATAGCCAGAAGCAGGCAAACAATTATAAAGGATTGGGTTATAAAAAGAGGAAGATTGCGCGGAAAAGAATCAGACAATTAAATTAATACAGAAAAATTACGGAGGTTAAAATAAAGATGAACATTCAGGGAAAAGACATTAAAATATTCGCCGGAAATTCCAATATACCTCTTGCCCAGGAGATAGCGGCAAAAATCGGATTGCCGCTGGGAGAGTCAATTGTGGGACGTTTCAGCGATGGTGAAACAGCGATAAGCATTAATGAAGTTGTTCGTGGTTCCGATACTTTTATCATTCAATCCACATGCACGCCGGTGAACGATAATCTCGTGGAACTTTTAATACTGATTGATGCATTAAAGAGAGCGTCCGCGGGAAGGATTACCGCAGTCATACCATATTTTGGTTATGCAAGACAGGACAGGAAAGTAAAGGCAAGGGATCCTATTTCGGCAAAGCTTGTTGCGAATCTGCTTACCGTTGCAGGAGCAGACAGGGTATTGACAATGGATCTTCACGCTACACAGATCCAGGGTTTTTTTGACATTCCTCTTGATCAACTGATGGGAACACCGATTTTAGCGAAATACATGTCCGAGAAATTTACAAATCTCGATGATCTTGTTGTGGTATCGCCCGATATAGGAAGTGTTTCGAGATCAAGGAAGTTTGCGGAAAGGCTTGAAGTTCCGCTTGCGATTATTGATAAAAGACGTCCGAAGGCAAATGTATGTGAAATAATGAATATAATCGGGGATGTGCGCGGTAAAAAGGCTATTCTTGTTGATGATCTTATAGATACCGCAGGCACTGTAAAAACAGCATCGGAAGCGCTGATGGAAATGGGCGCGAGCGAAGTTTATGCCTGCTGCACTCACGGCGTATTATCGGGTCAGGCGATAGAACGGATAAAAAATTCGCCGATTAAGGAGCTTGTTATGTTAAATACGATTCCGCTTCCGAAAGAAAAGAGGTTGGACAACATAACGGTACTGTCCGTAGCGGATATCTTTGCTGAGGCAATTGAATGCATATACGGCAATATTTCCATTTCAACACTGTTCACTCAGCGTTAACGGGATTAATAAAGCACACATACATAGTTCTTCCAAATGCTCCTTTACTTAGCTGAAGTCACGTTCCGCTTTATCTTTAGGGAGGTTTTTTAATGTTTGTAATTGCGGGGCTGGGTAATCCCGGAAGAGAATACGAAAGAACGCGTCATAATATAGGTTTTCAGTGCATTGATTATCTGTCTGCTCTTTACCGCATACCTGTTTCTAAAATTAAGTTTAAATCATTGATAGGAGAGGGAATCATACAAGGGAAAAAGGTTATTCTCGCGAAACCGCAGACCTATATGAATAACAGCGGGGAGGCCATTAAGGCTATTGTGGATTATTACAAGGTTGATGCGGGCAATGTTGTGATCATATACGATGATGCCGACCTGGAACCGGGTGTTATCAGAATACGGCCTAAGGGAAGTTCGGGGACGCATAATGGCATGAAATCAATCATATACCATATGCAGACCGACGAATTTCCGCGTTTCCGCATTGGTATCGGAAAGCCGCCGGAGAAAATGGACCTGGTTTCATATGTATTGGGCGTGTTCAGTGAGGAAGAACAGCGGATTATGAATGAGGTTATTGAAAGAACCGCGGCTGCCGTAGGGGATTTTCTGGCCGCAGGGATTGAAACGGCAATGTCAAAGTATAACTGTAAAAACAATAACGATAAGAATAATGATTGAATCCGGAGCTTTTATGAATATAAAACGATGGTACGAATGGAAAGAGATAAAAGAAATACAAAAAGATATTAATGAAGGCTCTTCAATTGCGATAAACGGCCTGTCCGATACACAGAGGCACCATCTTGTTTCTTCCTTAATTGAAGGTGTGGGGAAAAAAGCATTATATATTGCCGCAAACGATTTGCAGGCAAGGAAGGCGTTCCGTAACCTTGAAAGCCTGTTCGGGGAACGGGTTTACTATTTCCCGTTTCGCGAGAAAATGCTCTATGATGTTGAATCAAAAAGCCGCGAGCAGACGTTTCAAAGGATAGAATGCCTCGGAAGACTGCTTGAAAGCGACTACACGGCTGTTGTTTTATCATGCGAATCAATTATTGATTATTATATGCCCCCTGATGAATTCAAATCTTATTTTGTATCGTTAAAAGCGGGGGATACGGTCAATCTCGAAGAGCTCATACATCGCCTTGCCGCTGCCGGCTATGAAAGAGAGGAAATGGTTGAAGCAAGGGGTCAGTTTTCGGTAAGGGGAGGCATTATTGATGTTTTCCCGGTACAATACGAGAAGCCTGTAAGAATTGAATTGTTTGATATAGAAATTGATTCGATGCGCATATTTGATGTCGAAAGTCAGCGATCATATCAAAATGTTGAGCAAGTACGCATATTTCCCGCGAAAGAATTTGTTTTCACCGAAGAACAGGCACACAGAATAACCGAAAGACTCGACGCGGAGCTAAATGAATATTTAAGCAGAATCAACGACAGGGATTTAACCGCATTGTTCAGATCCAATTTCGGCAGGTATGCCGAAAAACTTAAAAACAGCGGAAATTTCGCGGGAATAGATAAATTCATCCCATATTTTTATGATAGCAGGCATTCGATTTTTGAATACATTTGTTCAAACACGGTTATATTTGTCGAGGATACGGAGCGTTTGAAACAAAGGCTGGAAAACGTTATAGAAGAACATGTGCAACAGTGTGAAATACTTATAGAAAAGGGTATGGTGCTTCCGGGAACATTTGATATGTATTTTAACCCGAAAACCTTATCTTCGCTTATCGGAAACATTCAGGCGGTATACCTTAACAGCCTTGACGAAGGGGAGAGCCTTGCCGGTATCCGCAGAAGCCATTTAATAACCGGAAAAAACATTGAACCGTACCGCGGCCATCTTGAACAACTAAAGAAGGATATAAAGAACTGGATAAGCGGTGAATATCAGGTTACGCTGCTTGCGTCAACGGATAAAAGAAAAAGCGGCCTTAAAGAATTGTTAGCCGAAGAGAATATAAATGTCTATTCCGACGAACCGCCGGGAAATATTCCATGTGTTATTGTAAGGCAGGGGCAGCTTGAAAACGGTTTTATATATCCGCAGATAAGATGGGCTGTCGTGACTGAAAGCGATATAATTTCAGCTGCCGTGAAAAAGCCGGAGATTAAAATTGAAGGTGCCCGGAAAATAAAGGCCTTTACCGATTTGAAAGTCGGAGACTATGTTGTTCACCAGATGCATGGAATAGGCTTGTATACGGGCATTGAAACACTAACTGTAGAAGGCGTTAAAAGGGAGTACCTGAAAGTTGAATACCGCGACGGTGGTTTTTTATATATTCCGGTAACCCAGATGGAGTTGATACAGAAATATATAGGTACGGAAGGAAGAACACCAAGACTGAACAAACTGGGCGGAACCGAATGGATCAGGGAAAAGAAGAAGGTCAAGGAATCGCTGAAAGAACTTGCTGCCGACCTTATAAAGCTTCAGGCCGAAAGGGAAACGCGGAAAGGCTTTGCTTTCTCACCCGATACCGTATGGCAAAAGCAGTTCGAAGACTTGTTCCCATATAATGAAACAAAGGATCAACTGCGGTGCGCTGAAGAGATAAAACGCGACATGGAAACCGATAAAATAATGGATAGGCTCCTATGCGGAGATGTGGGATACGGAAAAACCGAAGTGGCGTTAAGAGCGGTATTCAAAGCCGCGATGGACGGGAAACAGTCTGCGTTTCTTGTTCCGACTACTGTTTTGGCCTCACAACATTTTGACAATTTTAAAAGAAGGTTTGCCCCTTTCCCGATAACGGTTGAAATGCTAAGTCGTTTCAGGACGCCCAGCGAACAAAAAAGAATAATCAGGGGCTTAAAATCTGGGCTTATAGATGTTGTTGTCGGAACTCACAAACTTTTTAACAAAGAAGTGAAGTTTAAGGATCTTGGACTGCTCGTAATAGATGAAGAACAGCGTTTTGGAGTCGAGCACAAGGAAAAGATAAAAAGCATGTATCCGAGTGTGGATATACTTACGCTGTCAGCAACTCCCATACCCAGAACACTTCATATGTCCCTTACGGGTCTGAGGGATATAAGTACTATTGAAGAACCGCCCGAGCAAAGATATCCAGTGCAGACCTATATACTTGAATACAGGGATGATGTTGTTGAGGATGCGATTAAAAGGGAAATCGCAAGGGACGGGCAGGTTTTTTATTTATATAACAGGGTAAAAGGGATCCAGGCGAAAGCCGCACAACTGCAGGAACTGGTGCCACAAGCCAAAATCGGGTATGCGCATGGTCAAATGAGTGAAAGACAGTTGGAGAAGGTCATCCTGTCATTTTTAAACAGGGAGTTTGACGTACTTGTGTGCACTACCATTATTGAAAACGGGATAGATATGCCGAATGTAAACACTATTATAGTTGAAAACGCAAACAGGCTTGGGCTTGCGCAGTTGTACCAGTTAAGGGGAAGAGTCGGGCGTTCAAACCGCCTTGCCTACGCTTATCTGACATATCGAAAAGATAAAGTTCTTAATGAGATCGCGGAGAAAAGACTGAAAGCAATACGCGAATTTACCGAATTTGGTTCCGGTTTCAAAATAGCGATGAGGGATCTTCAAATAAGGGGTGCGGGAAATCTTTTAGGACCTGAACAGCATGGACATATGGAAGCCGTCGGATACGATACTTATATAAAACTTTTGGATGAAGCGGTTAAGGAACTGAAGGGACAAATCCATATCGAAGAGGAAAAAGAAGTTTTTGTGGAATTCAAAATGGACGCATACCTTGAAAAGACTTATATTGCCGATGAAAAAGCAAGGCTTGACATGTATAAGACAATAGCGGCTCTTGAAACCGAAGAAGAAGCCATTGATTTACGTGATGAATTGATTGACCGGTATGGCAATATTCCTGAAGCGGCTTCAAACCTTATAGATATCGCTCTTGTGAAAAACATGGCCGGAGAATGCGGCTTTAATATGATAAAACAAAAAGAGGATATGGTTGTTTTGTATTTTGCGGATAAAAATAACCTGCCGCTTGCGCTGCTCAACGAACTGATCTCGAAAGAAAAAGGTAAATTGATGTTTTCGGCCGGAAAGAACCCGTACCTGTCATACAGGGTAAAAGGGACAAGTAACCGGGAAGCTCTTAACAATATTAAAATTCTGTTACAGGATATTCTGAAATTGAAGTCGGGCTAATAATTGATTATAATGATATTATTCGCAGTTATGCTAAATTTGCTTAAGTGATACGAAATGTTATTGTTCACCGCCTGTTCCTGTTTTCAACACCGTGCTAAAAAAGGTGAAACCAATGAATAAAAGGGTATCTATAATAATATTTGCACTAATTGTTATTGGGGCTTCAGTTGGTTATTATATATGGGAATCCGGCAGTTATGTCGCTAAAGTCGGAAACCATAAAATTTTAAACCATGAATATACCTTTTTTTTACGCACACAGAAAAAAAACGCTGAAGCGGAAGCAGGCGCATTCAGCGAGAAAGAGATAAGGGAATTATGGGAGAGTCCAGCCGGCGGTGAAGATCCCGTTGCTATAATAATGAACAGGGCCCTCGAGAATGCAAAGGAATTCAAAATACAGCTAATAATGGCCGAACGGGAGAATTTCAGACTGTCCGACAGCGAACTGAGCCAGATCCGCCAGTCCATCGATAACCTGTTGGATGACAGGGAATCCGCCAGCATAATATTAAAAGATCTCGGTCTGAATCCGGCGCAGTATAAGGACATGATCATAAAGAGAAAACTTGTTGAGAAATACGTTGATAATTATTTGCGGACACACAATGTTGAAATGTCCCAGTATATCGTAAAACTCGAAGAATGGAAAAACGATCCGGCGTTCAATCTCGTTAAGAACGAGAGAGTGCTTCAAAAAGTGACAAATAAAAGCATGATTCTGCCAAAATAAGCATTTCGATAGAAGTTTTTCGTTCGTGTTACGCAAGTCATTTTATACAAGCATTCCATGAAAACCATACAGATAAATTTCCTGCAATAAAGTGTGGTTTTGTAAATATAAGGAGTGATTCCCTGAACTCCCTTTTAGCAGACTTTTTTTATGATTTTAATTTATACTCAGTAAAACCACGTTATGGCTGGCAACATTTATATTGGTATGTTTGCATAAAAACGACAGAATATATTCATAATAAGAACGGAAGATTTCTTAGGTTGAAAGGAGGCAACGGACCTTGAAAGCAACAGGCATCGTTAGGAGAATCGATGATTTGGGACGCGTGGTAATTCCCAAAGAAATCAGAAGAACATTGCGTATTCGTGAAGGAGATCCGTTAGAAATATTTACCGACCGTGAAGGTGAAGTTATTCTTAAAAAATACTCTCCGATTGGTGAATTGGGAGATTTCGCAGCGGAGTATGCCGAATCCCTTCATAATACCAGCGGCCATATAATATGCGTGGCGGACAGAGATTCAATTATTGCTGTTTCGGGCGCATCAAAAAAGGAATATCTTGAAAAGCAGTTAAGCGGCGAGCTTGAAAAGATTATGGAATCAAAAAGCACGTTTGTCGCTCCCTCGGTCGACGCGGCAAAGGTTACAATTCTAAATGACGAAAACGGGGATAAGTATACTTCGCAGGTAATTACGCCTATTATATCCGAAGGCGATCCTATAGGCGCGATTATGTTTTTATCAACTGACCCGAAAACTAAAATGGGTGATGTTGAAACGAAATTAGCCCAGTCAGCGGCGAATTTTTTGGGAAAGCATATGGAACAATAAACAAGAGAGCCGACAGGCTCTTTTGTTTATTTAGTCCGGCCGGTCGATTTTCACGTTTTTTATATTTCAAATAAGCTAATCCGGTGCTGTTCCCCTTAAGTTATCTGACAATAACGAATTGCGGAGAAAAAATAAGGAAAAGTGATGGCGCGTATCCTAAAAATAAAAATAGTTAAATTTATGTAAAAATTTTTAAATAATTGCTCCTTTAATTTGATTTATAATATATAGACGGATACAGCAGCTCTAAACATTTCTTCTGTTGTTTAAAAGGGATTCATATTACTCTTTGACGTCGAGGGTAATAATGAATAATATATTTTGTATTACAGGTTTAAAGGAGGAGTTGTATTTGAAAAAACTAATTTCACTGGTACTGGTATTCGCGTTCATTTTTGCGGTTTTAGCAGGATGCGCACCTACAGGAACACCTGGGAGTTCAACAGAAACAACACAGCCTGGCAGTGATAGTAAACCGGCGGCAAAAACGACATTAAACTTCTGGACATTTCAGGAATTACATAACAGTTTTATGGACGATGCAGTAGAAACATGGAACAAAGCAAACCCGGACAGGCAGATAGAACTCAAAACAGATGTTTACCCGGTCGATGATATGCATAATAAGCTGTTAATAGCACTGCAATCCGGGACCGGCGCTCCCGACATAGTGGATATCGAATGCGGACGCTTTCCGACATTTCTGAAAGGTACACCTGCGTTAGTTGAGTTTAACAGAGTAGTAGAACCGATAAAAGACAAATTAATTATGGGTAGATTGGAGAACTACGCTAAAGACGGTAAATACTACGGTCTGGATTACCATGTCGGTGCACAGGTCATATATTACAATAAAGAAATTCTTGATCAGGCAGGAGTAAATGCTGACGATATAAAAACCTGGGATGATTTTATAGCCGCAGGGAAACAGGTAGTCGAGAAGACAGGCAAACCGATGACTACGTTTGAAATAACCGACCACTGGGCTTATTATCCTCTGATTACTATGCAGGGCTCCGATTACCTGACAAAGGATGGAAAACCTCAGCTTGATAACGAAGCAAATATCAGGGCATTAAAATTGCAAGCGGATATGATGTTTGAACATAAAATTGCCATTATAGCTCCCGGAGCATGGCACCATGCGGAGGAATATTGGGCATGGATGAACCAGGGAGGTGCAGCGTCGGTTTGGATGCCCATGTGGTATATGGGAAGATTTACCCAGTACATGCCTGATTTGAAAGGTAAAATCATAATCCGTCCGATGCCTACTTTCCCAGGCGGAGCTTTATCAGCCGGTATGGGCGGCACAGGAACGGCTGTTACGAACCAGAGCAAGAATAAAGACTTGGCTGTGGATTTTCTCGCCGATGCAAAACTTTCCCTTGAGGGCAGCATAAAAACATGGACCATCCTCGGATTTGACCCAATTAGAAAAGATGCATGGTCACACCCTGCAATGGAGGCCGAGAATGAATATACGCAATATTTCGGCAGTGATATATTCAATACTCTGAAGGATGTAGTGGCTGATATCGGACCAATAAATTACGGGGATTTGTATCCGGAAGCTTTATCGCTTATACAGAAGAATGTATTGTTCAAGGTGTTGCAAGAACGCAGTGAAACGCCTGAGGAAGCATTGAAGAAAGCCAATGATGAACTTCTTGCGAAATAAAAGCTCTCAAGCTGTAATGCGGAAGCGGCATAAGGAGATCAGCTTGGCTTGGTATTATCAATAACGGTTTAGTAAAATCTCCTCTTAAAAATATATGTTATATTTGCAGGAGGAGATTTTACTTATCACAGTATAAGAAATATTTTATCATGAGAGATAATAAGCCGCTTTTATCTGATATATGCCGAATAAGCAAGCGGTTGCGGTGAACGGAGGGTTACAATGACTAATAATAGGACTGGTGCTGTAATACCCCAAAAAAAACATAGAAAGTTTGCCTTTAGACGGCAGAAAATAGCTCCGTATATATTTGTTATGCCCTTTATAATCTCATTCCTCATTTTCTTTCTATACCCGATAATAAATACGGTAATAATGAGTTTCCAAGAGATACTCGGACCTGAAGACATTACATTCGTAGGGTTCAGAAACTATAAAAGCATGGTGAATGAACATTTTGGAAACGCGATATGGGTCACGACCAGATATACTTTTTGGACAATATTTGTTTTAGTACCGGTACCAATCATAGTCGCGGTATTTTTAAACCGTAAGAACATGAAAGGCAGGAATTTTTTCCGATCGTCATTTTTCATGCCTGCATTGACATCGGTCATTGTTGCGGGACTTTTTTTCAGGTTGGCTTTCGGTGAGCAGGATACAACATTAGTCAATATGATTCTGGGGCTGTTCGGCATCCCAAAAAGGGCGTGGCTGCATCAGCGGAATACGGCAATGCTCGTAATGGTGGTATTGTGTACATGGAGATGGCTTGGTGTAAATGTTGTCTACTTCCTCTCGGGTCTACAGAACATACCGGTGGAACAATATGAATCCGCGTCGATAGACGGCGCGAATGAATGGCAGAAACTCATGAGAATAACGGTGCCGGGTCTGAAGCCGGTTATTGTATATGTTGTTACAATAAGTGTATACGGTGGATATGCCATGTTTTCGGAATCATACATATTATTCGGCGCAAGATCGCCGGGCGATATAGGCTTGACTCTTGTAGGCCTGATTTATCAGAAGGGATTTTTCGAGAATAACTTTGGGGTAGGATCAGCATTAGGTATTACATTGCTTGGTATTGTAATGATTGTTAATCTGATTCAGCTTACATTGACAGGCTTCTTCAAAAAGGAGAGTGAATAAAATGGCGTCGAAAGCATTAAAAAGCAAAATAACCAATGCTGCAATATTTATAACATTGTTCGCAATTGCCGTATTCTGTCTGGCGCCATTTGTTTTTCTGTTCGTTTCGTCTTTTAAGCCAGGCGCAGAAATGATTAGGAACGGTATTACTTTTAAACTGGATATCAATAATATGAATCTTAATAATTACAAGCTTCTGTTGGAAGGAAGAGATGGCATATACCTTTATTGGTACAGAAACAGTCTAGTGATTACGTTCCTCGGCACTGTTTTATCACTGTTTTTTACGTCTTTGGTAGGTTATGGGCTCGCAATATATGATTTTAAGGGCAGAAATTTTCTTTTCATACTCATATTGATAGTAATGGTTATTCCGATTGAAATACTGATTCTGCCGCTGTATAAACTGTCAATTTCATTGAAATTGATTGATACCTACTGGGGCGCGGTACTGCCGTTTGCTGTATCGCCGTTTGCGGTATTCTTCTTCAGGCAGTACTCGATTAAGCTTCCGCGAGAATTGCTTGACGCGGGCAGGATAGACGGATGCACCGAAATAGGTATATATTTCAGGATTATGGCTCCGCTTATGTTGCCGGCATTTGGAGCAATGACAATACTGCAGGCGATGAATTACTGGAACAGCTTTGTATGGCCGTTGATAGTGCTCAGATCGAATAATATGCTTACATTGCCTATAGGACTGCAATCATTGATTACTCCATACGGCAACAACTATGATTTATTATTGTCCGGTGCGGTTGTATCGGTTTTTCCAATTATGATTATATTCCTTTTAAATCAAAAAGCTTTTATCGAAGGTTTAACGGTAGGTGGTGTAAAAGGATAAGTGAGAAAAGTTATGTAACAGATTAATCCTGTACAAGTGTTGTAAATGTATTATAATATTTATTAAGAAATAATTGGAACTAACCAGGGCAGGCTAATTTAGCGAAGGAAGGGTTGTTTTATGAAGTCGTTTTTATCTTTCATTAAATGGCTTTCTGATTCTATTAACCGTTCTTTTGCTAGAATTGCTTCTTTGTTTAGAAATACAAATATACAAATACGCCTGTTGCTTTTTTCGATAACGCTTTCAGTAATACCTCTCGGGATAACAAGCATCTTTTCTTACAGGGAAACAGCAGCAGCCATAAAAAATAAAATCAGTACATACTCCATTCAAATAGTAAACCAGATTGCGATTAATGTTGAGAGGGAACTCAATCGCCTGGAAATAGACAGCGTGGACATTGAACTGCTGGATCTGACGCAGGATGTATTGGTAAACTATGATCAAATGTCGGAATGGGAAATTGAAAATGTCCAGTTTGCTTTAAAAGAAATTCTGGTAAAAAAGTTTTCGTTTTTGCACGATGTTTCGGATGTACAGTTATTCACTAATGATGGAAAAAGGATAATAGCCTACGGTGATAAAAGCTTTCCGCT
>Ga0209537_1000212_pt1 | contig 68458 bp, 69 predicted proteins | sample BioPla4DNA1_FD_187698 | JGI IMG/M metagenome (GOLD analysis project Ga0209537, IMG submission 187698) | Biogas fermentation microbial communities from Germany - Plant 4 DNA1 (SPAdes) (version 2) | ecosystem: Engineered > Bioreactor > Anaerobic > Digestate | place: Bielefeld, North... | reverse complement strand
TTTAGGTAACCAATAATTTTTGGTAGTGCAATGAGCATAATGACCGGCTAATTTAATGGCGGCAATGCTCTTAAGGTCGTATTCTCTGTTTCAAAGAACGTAATTTTGCAATTATGCAAAACTCTCATGTAATCATGTGACATATTCAACCCTCCCGGACTTAAGGTAGTACATCTTATGCCCGGGTTACCTGGTTGTTAACTGGAATACCATGACGGTTTGCTAAATCCTGTTAGTACAGGCGGGAATCAAAGTGAATGAGAGCGTTTAATTCATCCACCGGTTCCGAGGTTTTGGGGTTAAGACGTCCTCCCCGGAATTACATACGTCTTTTCTCTCTTCTCCAACAGTTACTCGCCGACCTCCCGCAGGTGTTCACGGGAGTTCAGTTGTTTAATCTGGAAGACATCGCCCTCGAGTTCCACCACACTGATGGCGGCGTTATGATGATAGTACTTCCTGAAACAGCTTAAATCATCACCGTGGAGGTGGCAGCCCAAAACCATCAGAGCCCCGCCATGAGTAGCTACTACCACCGTATCATCCCGGTGGGCATGGATAATCCGGTCAAACCCTCGAATTACCCGCTCGGCAAAATCCGTTATCCTGTCTCCTCCTGATATATCGGCGTTTACCGGATCCTCCAGCCAGGTGCGGTATGCTTGTTCTCCGAATTTATCCTTTATCTCCTGGGCGGTCAGACCTTCCCAATCCCCAAAGTTTATCTCCCCGAGTTCATCAATAACCTGAACCGGAAGCCCGTGGGGACGAGCGATTATTTCAGCCGTCTCGCGGGCGCGCCCCAGATTACTGGAATAAATAGCCTTGATCTTTTCTTCCCGCAATCTCTCTGCGACCATTTCAGCTTCCTGTCGTCCTCTATCACTCAGGGGTACATCTATGGTACCCTGGTACTTTCCTTCCTCATTCCAAATTGTCGATCCATGTCTGATTAGAATAATACGCAAGGCAATTCCTCCATTCCCAAAGCCGGCCGTTAATCACCCGCATATCCAACCGGTTTGAGTTCAGGTCACCGTTTGAACAGTTCCCGCCGATTAAGCCAACCGGTCAGCTCCTGTTTTTGCAGTTTAAGCGTCTCAGGTTAGAAAAAATCCGGCTAAAAAAGATTATAACATAACAGCAACCCTGGAGATTCGGTGCCGCAAGGCTGTTTTCTCTTGTCAGGCACCTTCGACCGGGCCTTCGCCGCGGTCCTGCTTTTCGGAAAATCAATTCCACCCTGCAGTCGCTGGACTGTATTACGGATTATCCGTCCGCCGGTCGGCTCAAAAAGTCGCGCTCCCGCCACAAGTACTGGAATATTCCTGAATATCCCGCGTCGGATTTATGCAATATTGTAATGCGGGCTTTTCAAGCCCTTTGGCAAAGGAGGTGAAGCTGTGGAAAAAATCAGCCGCGTGACAGAACCGATCAGCCGGGTTAAGTGCGTAGTTGACACCTGCTACTACTACCAGAGCGGGGATAAGTGTATGGCTGAACAAATCGAAGTCAAACCGCCCAACTCTTCAAGCACTGAAGAAACCGACTGCAATACCTTCAAACCCAAGCAGCGCTTCTAACGCTCCGAGGCAGGCCGGATCCGGCCTGCCTTCACAATCTCACTCTTTGTGTGGATTGGTAGTCTCACTGTTCCTCGCTGTTTTCCGTCAGGTACGAGGTTACTTCGGTCTCGATCTCTGGAATTTCCGGACTTATAGCAGGCATTACCTGTCCCTGGCGCAGAAATACGCTGTACCCGCGGATGATGTAAAACCCATCATGTGGAGCAATCTCCCCTGGTTTTAAACTTGTCATAATCGCACCCCTTCAATCTCTTTTCTACTATTATTGCTCCCGGGAATGACTTTAACCTTATAATTATCTCCAGCCTAATATCGCAAAATGCGACAAATTGCTATAATTAAGGCAGCTAGTTGGCGTCGTTATTATTAATCCTGGGGGTGTCAAAAATAAAAGCACTATTTCTCCGTGACGGTCTCAAGTTATCCCTGGAAGAGACTGAAAAGCCGACCCTGAAAGAAGGCCACGACATGATCGTTAAGGTTACCGCCGCCTCGATATGTGGTAGTGACCTTCATTTTGTCAGCGGCGAGGTTCCCATGACGCCCAATTTTATTATTGGCCATGAGGGCGTCGGCATCGTTGAAGAGGTGGGTCCTTTCGTCAAGAATTTCAAGCCCGGTGACCGGGTGGTCATTCCCGGTGGGGTAGCCTGCGGTACCTGTCCCGAGTGCCGGGCCGGCAGGCATTATGCCTGTGAAAAAGACCTGATGTTCGGTGCCGGTAAAAACAAAGGAGACCTCCCCGGTGTCCAGGCTGAATACACCAGGATTCCCTACGCAGACAACAGCGTAGTCAAGATTCCAGACAGCGTCTCCTTCAAGCAGGCTCTTCTGGTCGGTGATGTGCTGTCTACCGGTTACATCGGTGTTACCTACCGTCCCCCACAGCCCGGCGATGATATCGCCGTTTTCGGCTGCGGTCCGGTCGGTCTATGTGCGGTGGCTTCGGCCAAGCTGTTCAGCCCCGCCCGCCTTATTGCAGTTGACCTGGAGGATTACCGTCTGGAGACGGCCCTCAAGATGGGTGCCACGCATGTGATCAATGCCGGGGAAGCCAGAGCGGCCCGGGAGATCCGCGGCCTGACCGGAGGGGTAGGGGTACAGCTTTCCATTGATGCAGCAGCTACCCCGCAAACCATTGATGACTGCCTGGCGTGCACGGCCAAGGGCGGGTTTATCTCCATGATCGGAATGAGCCCCTTCCATGTCAACGTTGCCCTATTAAAGCTGTTCTACAAGAACCTGACCATGGTGTCGGGCTACACCTCACTGCATGAGATGAGCCGCCTCCTTAAACTGATTGAATTTGGCAAGATAGACGTTACCCCGCTGATTACTCACGAGGTGACCCTGAGCAATATCCTGGAGGGCTACCGCATCTTCGGCGAGCGTCTGGATAACTGCATCAAGGTTATGGTGGTTCCCGATTGATCCATTTCGTGGTAGGCGGGGCCCTAACCCCTGCCTACCACGACTAGTCAGCATCCCCCGGTCGCACCAAAAACATCCCGTGCCGCCGGGCGGCACGGGAGGCCATGGGGACCGGCTTAATACTGTCAATTCAGTTGCCAAACCCCTGTTATTGAGACCGGGCTACATCACCCGCTGGAGCAGTTCTGCCAGGCGTGGGGTCCCGATCTCTTCCAGCTCGTATCTTACCCTTACCGCCGGTTTATCCAGCTTCATTACCCGGCGCAGATCGATAGGAGTTCCGATAATCACAGTCTCCGCCGGTGAGCGGTTGATGGTCTCCGCCAGCTCGGCAATCTGGTTTTGGCCGTAACCCATGGCCGGCAGCAGCTTTTCCAGGTGGTTATATTTCTCGAAGGTCTTTTTGATGGAACCCACGGCAAAGGGGCGGGGGTCAATCAACTGGGCGGCCCCCAGCTTTTCAGCGGCAATCATCCCCGCGCCGTAGGCCATATCCCCGTGGGTCAGGGTGGGGCCGTCTTCGACTACCAGGACCCGCTTGCCCTTTATAAGGTCCGGTTCATCAACCGTTATCGGCGAGTTGGCCATGATGATCTCCGCTCCGGGGTTGTTGGCGGCCACCGCAGCTTTTACGGCCTCCACCGCTCTGGCATCCGCTGAGTCAACCTTGTTTATGACTGCTATATCGGCCCGTCGCAGGTTGGTCTCCCCGGGATGGTAAGTGGTCTCATGGCCGGCCCGGTGCGGATCCACTACGACAATATGCAGGTCGGTGTAATAGAAAGGCAGGTCGTTGTTGCCCCCATCCCACAGGATTATGTCCGCTTCCTGCTCCGCCCGGCGCAAGATGGTTTCGTAGTCAACCCCCGCGTAGACTACCATGCCCATGTCGATATGAGGCTCATACTCTTCCCGTTCCTCAATGGTACACTTATGGAGGTCCAGGTCCTCATAGGTGGCAAACCTCTGGACCACCTGCTCTTCCAGCCTCCCATAGGGCATGGGATGACGGATAACCGCCACTTTTTTCCCGGCCTCGGTCAGTATCCTGCCGACGTAACGGGTGGTCTGGCTCTTCCCGCTGCCGGTTCGGACTGCAGTTACCGCAACCACCTTCCTGGTCGATCTGAGCATGGTCTTGTTGGGCCCCATCAGCCGGAAATCAGCCCCCAGCGCATTAACCAGCGAGGCTTTATGCATAACGTAGAGGTGAGATACGTCGCTGTAGGCGAAGACCACCTGGTCTACTCCAAGCCTCTTAATAAGTTCAGGCAGTTCCTCCTCAGAATATATAGGGATGCCTTCCGGATAGCCCTCACCGGCGAGTTCAGCCGGATAGCGTCTCCCTTCAATATCCGGGATCTGGGTGGCGGTAAAAGCCACTACTTCGTATTCGGGGTTTCCTCGAAAGTAGGTGTTGAAGTTGTGAAAGTCTCGGCCGGCAGCTCCCATAATAAGTATCCGTTGTTTTGCCACTATCATCTCTCCTTCTACCATCTGCCTTCCTTAGAGTCAACTGACCGGCAGGCGGGAGTATTAATCGGTACGGTGTTTTTTGATACTTCTATCACTGGACATCACCCGGATATCAGTGCGGTGCTCCCAGCCCAGGTACCGGTAAAACTCCAGCGCGTGATGATTGTTATTTAGTACAAACAGGTGAATCTTGTGGGCACCGAGCTTCTCCAGCTCTCGGCATACTGCATCCATCAACACCCGGCCCCACCCCTGTCGGCGCTTCTCCGGGCATACGGCCAGGTGGTAGATGTACCCGCGGCGGCCGTCAAAGCCGCCCAGGACGCTTCCAACCACCCTCTCCTCTTCAGTGAGCAGGAAGCAGGTGGTTGGGTTCCGGCGGATAAACCGCTCCAGGGATTCCCGGTCATCGCCTTTTCCCAGACCCACACCGTCAATGGAGCGCCAGAAGCCGATCAGGTTCTCGATATCCCCTGCTGATACTGTCCGCATTTTCAAACCAGTGCCCACAATTATGCTACCCCTTGGCGAGAGACTCACTGCATAACCAGTGCCATGATGGCCTTTTGGATATGCAAACGGTTTTCGGCCTCATCAAAGACTATGGAATTGGGACCGTCCATCACCTCGTCGGTAATCTCCCGACCTCGTTTGGCCGGCAGGCAGTGCATCACAATCGCATCAGGTTTAGCCAGGTCCAGCATCCTCCGGTTAACCTGAAAAAGGGCGAAGTGTTTCTCCTTCTCCTCCGCTACCTTCTCCTGTCCCATGCTGGCCCATACGTCGGTGTACACAACATCGGCGTTTTCCACCGCTTCGTAGGGGTCCTCGACCACCCACAATCGGGCCCCGGTTTCCAGGGCATCCTGCCTGGCGGCTTGCAGGACCTCCTCCCGGGGCTCATACCCCCGCGGACACCCGATTACCACATCCATTCCGGTTTTCGCCCCGCCGAAGAGCAGGGAATGAGCGACATTATTGCCGTCTCCAATGAAGGCCAGCTTGATGCCCTTAAGGGTTTTCTTGTATTCCAGTATGGTCATCAGATCCCCCATTACCTGACAGGGATGAAGGAAATCGGTCAAGCCGTTGATAACCGGAATGGTGGCATGTTCCGCCAGTTCCAGGACCTCGTCATGACTGAAGGTCCGGATCATTATCCCGTTGAGATACCGGGACAGGGTTAGAGCAGTATCCTTGATAGTCTCTCCCCGCCCCAACTGCATATCCTTGGGACTCAGAAAGAGCGGGTATCCTCCCAGTTGGTATATGCCCACTTCGAACGATACCCGGGTACGAGTGGACGGCTTCTGGAATAACATGCCCAGGGTCTTGCCTGCCAGCACCGGGTGAGGTTTTCCTTCCTGCTGCATCTTTTTCAACTGGAGTGCAAACTGGAGTATGTAGGCAATCTCGTCCGGGTTAAAATCATGAATAGATATAAAGTCCCTTCCCTTAAAAACCGGGTTCATAGCCAAGGCCATTTATCTTATCCCCTTTCATACAGCTACCCTCACACATCAGGTGGTCAGGCCTGGAACGATGCTGTGTGATACGGTCCTCTCTCCCCAGCAGTATCCGGCATCCCCTCCCGGGAGGAGCCCATTATGGGTCCCATTCCTGCAGGGACTGCTCCAGAATGCCGACCGCTTCCTCCACCTCGCCCCGAGTTATATTCAGGGGCGGTACCAACCTCAGTACCCGGGGCCCGGCAGAGATGAGCAGCAGTCCATTCTTAAGACAGATATCAACTAGTCCTTTGACCTCCGCCGCAAACTCAATACCCAGCAGCAGCCCCAGCCCTTTAACGGTGACGGCTCTCCCGTCCCTCCCGGCTATCCCTTCCAGCTTCTGGCGCAGGTATTCGCCGGTGGCTTGAACCTGTTCCAGGAAGGAAGGAGCAAATATTATCTCCATCATCTTAAGGCCTACGGCACAGGCCAGGGGATTCCCCCCGAAGGTGGACGCATGGTCTCCGGGGACAAAACCGCCCGCTACTTCGCTGTCAGCCAGCAGGGCACCGATGGGGAATCCTCCACCCAGAGCCTTGGCCAGTGTTACTATGTCGGGCTTGATGTTATACTGCTGGTACCCCATCATCTTCCCTGTGCGGCCCAATCCGCACTGAACCTCGTCCAGGATCAAAAGGATCCCTTCCTCGGTGCACAAATCCCGAAGTCCCTGCATGAAGGAAGGAGCGGCGGCGTTTATACCCCCCTCACCCTGAATGGGTTCCACCATAACAGCACAGGTCTCATCGGTTATGAGGGCTTTAACCGACGCCAGGTTGTTGAATTCAGCGAAATCAACCCCGGGCAGTAAAGGCTCAAATCCCTGCTGGTACTTGGTCTGTCCGGTAAGAGCCAGGGCGCCGGTGGTTCGCCCGTGGAATGAGTTCCGAAAAGCGATAATCCGGTAGCGGTTGCGCCCCTGACGCCGGAAGTACTTGCGGGCCAACTTGATGGCTCCTTCGTTGGCCTCCGCCCCGCTGTTGGCAAAGAAGGCCTTATCCATGCCTGTGGCCCGGCAGAGTTTCTCCGCCAGTTCCACCTGGGGAACATTCCAGTATATATTGGAACAGTGCCACAACTTCTCACCCTGCTCCCGCAAAACCGCGGTCAATTCCGGGTGGGCATGGCCCAGGGCACAGACGGCGATCCCGCTCATAAAGTCAAGGTACTGCTTGCCTTCAGCATCCCACACCCGGCTCCCCCGGCCTTTAACCAGGGCTACAGGAGTACGCCCGTAGGTGTTCATTACGTACTGCTGTCCCTTATCAATAACTGTCTGGTTATTCAAAAAAACAACCTCCTCTTCCTCCATCCCCACGGTCGCCGCCGGCTCTCTCCCCGGTGGGGCCCACGGCCCGGGTGCACGGTTATGTCAACTGGCGGCACCTAAACAGCGGTTCCTCTCCTTACTATAAACAGGGGTCGGTGTTGCTCTTATCCCCGAACCACCATAGTTCCGCTTCCCTGGTCGGTTAAGACCTCCAGCAGGATGGAATGGGGAACCCGCCCGTCTACGATGTGGGTCCGGGCAACCCCGTTTTCCAGGGCGTGGATGCAGCACTCGACTTTGGGGATCATCCCCCCGCTGATTATCCCGGCAGTGATCAGATCAGGTATTTCAGACACCCGTATGCTGGAGATCAGGGTGGAAGGATTGTCCGGTTCGGCCAGGATCCCGGGGACGTCGGTCAGGAGAATCAGCTTGTCGGCCTCCAGAGCCACCGCAATCTTGCTGGCAACATGGTCGGCATTTATGTTGTAGGTCATGCCATCCTGCCCGATGCCGATAGGGGCTATCACCGGAATGTAACCAGCCTCCACCAGCGGTTTCAGAACACAGGGATTGATACAGGTAACCTCTCCTACACAGCCCAGCTCTTCGGCCCCATTCATCTGTACCGCCTGGATCAGAGCCCCGTCCTTCCCGGACAGACCGATGGCCTTGCCGCCACACCTATTGATACCCGCTACGATCTGCTTGTTGATCTTGCCTACCAGGACCATCTCCACAACTTCCATCACTTCCGGATCGGTAACCCGCAGCCCCTTGACAAACCTGGTTTTGATCCCCAGTCGGTTAAGCATGCTGGTGATTCCGGGCCCCCCGCCATGAACTACAACCGGGTTCATCCCCACGTACTTCATAAGCACCAGGTCCTGCATTACTGCATCCTGCAATTCCGGAGCCCCCATAGCTGCTCCTCCATACTTCACCACTACAGTCCGGCCGTAAAATGCCTTTATGTACGGCAGTGCCTCCACAATGATCTGAGCCTTTTCGAATGCCGAAACCATATTATCTCCCCTCATCATCACGGCCACGCTCTCCTGCACCATCCTTCCCGTGGTCGGGACCGGCCAGGCACCCGGCCGTGGCTCTATTTATTGTAAAAAGTATCTCTCTATTATTCTCAGCTTCGGTAGCTGGCGTTTATCCTTATATAATCGTAGGTCAGGTCGCATCCCCAGGCTGTAGCCCGGCCGGTTCCCTGGTTAAGAACCAACCTGATCTTGACCACTTCCTGAGCCAGGTCTTCCCGGGCCCGTTCCTCGTCGAAAGGCATCCCGCTCCCGTTGCGAGCCACCTGCTGCCGGCCCAGCCAGATATCTACCGTATCAGGGTTTATGTCGACTCCGGAGTAGCCGACGGCACAGATTATCCTGCCCCAATTGGCATCCTCTCCGTAGACAGCCGCCTTAAAGAGACTCGATGATACAACCGACCGGGCCACCGTCCTGGCTTCGCCGTCATCCCTGGCTCCGGCCACTTCCACCTCGATCAGGCGCGTGGCCCCCTCTCCGTCCCGGGCTATCATTTGGGCCAGAGCCATGCACACCTGGTCCAGAGCCTGTTTGAAGATAGAGTAGCCCTCGGAAGCCGGACCTTCTATTATCTCATTCCCCGCCTGCCCATTGGCCATTATCACGGCCATATCGTTGGTGGAGGTATCACCATCGACACTGATCATGTTAAACGAAACGGCGGTAGCGTCACGTAGAGCCTCTTGGAGGCAATCACGGGTTACTGCCGCATCGGTAGTGATAAAGGCCAGCATGGTGGCCATATTGGGGTGTATCATCCCCGAACCCTTGGCCATGGCACCTATCCTCACCACCCGGTCCCCGATTGTAAATTCGGCTCCCACCTGCTTGGGAACGGTATCGGTAGTCATTATGGCTGCAGATGCATTTTCTCCCCCGTCCCGAGACAGGAGGCTGCAGGCCTGTTTAATACCCCTGGCGACTCGATCCATGGGCAGGTTGACCCCAATCACCCCGGTTGAGGCCACCAGGACCTCATGAGAATTAATACTTAACTCCCCGGCCACCAAGTGAGCCATCTGCAGGGTATCCTCCATCCCCTGGGGACCGGTGCAGGCGTTGGCATTGCCGCTGTTCACCACCAGAGCTCGAACCGGGCCCTTCTCCACCGCCCGGCGGGTGTAAGCAACACAGGAAGCCTGCACCTTATTGGTAGTGAAAACCCCGGCTGCCTGGCAAGGATACTCGGAATAGACAACCGCCAGGTCCCTATCCTGTTTCTTGATATGAGCCTCAATCCCCGAGGCCAGAAACCCCTGGGGAAACGTTACCCCCTCTTGAACCGTTTTCAAGACATGAATCCTCCTGTTACACATAAATTCCGCTGATACTGATATGCTTTCCCCAACCAACCCGCCGCTATCCCATCGTCCCACCATGACGCGGAAGACAGGCATCTGCTAATCAACCACCCGGTATCCCGCCTTCCCATTAATTACGGTTACCAGAACCCATTATCTACGGGTATATGGCCGGGGCTTTTAGAGCCTCCGCCTCATCCAGGCCGAAGAGCAGGTTAAAGTTCTGCACCGCCTGGCCGGCAGCCCCCTTGGTCAGGTTGTCAATCGCGGTGATGACTATAACCCGGCCCTCATCCGGATTGGTGTAAACCCCTATATGAACGTAATTGCTGCCGTAGACCCACCTGGTCTGAGGATAGGTTCCCGGCGGCAGCAGCTTGACGAACCTCTCACTGCCATAGGATTCCTCCAGGACCCGGCGTATCTCATCCGACCTGGCTCCCGGTTTCATCTCAGCATAAGCGGTAGTCAGGATACCGCGGCTCATCGGTACCAGGTGTGGGGTAAAGGTAATGGAGACCTTCTCCCCCGCCGCCGCGCTCAACTCCTGTTCAATCTCGGGAGCATGGCGATGATTTCCCACTCCGTAGGCCTTGAACCCCTCGTTAACCTCACAGAAATGGGTATTCCGGCTCAGGCCGCGGCCGGCTCCGGAGACTCCTGATTTGGAATCGACTATAATCCCTTTGGTGGAGATGAGCCCTGCTCTAAGCAGCGGTGCCAGGCCCAGTATGGCACCGGTAGGGAAGCACCCCGGATTGGCAACAATCCTGGCCCCTTTTACTTCTTTCCGATATATTTCCGGAAGCCCGTAGACTGCTTCCCGGAGAAGATCCGGGCGTTCGTGTTCCAGGTGGTAATGCTTCTTGTAGGTCTCAACATCCTTTAATCGGAAGTCGGCTCCCAGATCCACACATTTGATACCGCTTTCCGCCAACTCCGACACGATAGGCACCGAGAGCCCATGCGGCAGGGCCAGAAATGCCGCATCGGCCTGGGTTTTTAATTGCTGGAGATCGGTCTCCTGCAGGGTTATATCCACCAAACCCGTTAAACTTGGGTAGAGCTCGGAGATCTTCCGCCCCACATTATCAACACTGGTAACGGCCGCTATCCGGACCTTTTCATGCAGGGAGAGGACCCGCACCAGGTCGGCTGCGGCGTAACCATCCCCGACGATAACAACTCTAATCACATAACACGCCTCCCGGTAACGCTGTTTTATAATTATACATCTGTGTGTATATTTTTGCAATGGGATTATGCAGTGAATCCCAAACTCCAAGGACCTGCTGCCCAAACCTGCATATATTCTGCAAATACAAACCCCGGAGGGTTCCCCGGGGTCTCTTACGGTAATGAATTCGGTTCAATTTCAAGATTGATGCACGAGGACCCACCCCCGGCATCACTCTTAACAAATTCCGGTGGAGGCTTACAAACGGCAATGCCGATCCGGATTACCTCTCTTTGAATACCGGCTGTCTCTTTTCGATGAAGGCCTGCATACCTTCCTTTTGGTCCTCAGTTGAGAAGCATATGGAAAGGAGGTCCAGCTCAATCAACTGGCCCCTTTCCAGATCTACCTGCATGCCCTCATTAATGGCCTGCTTGGCATATCGGACCGCCAGGGGTGCCTTGGAGATGATCTTCTGGGCCAGTTTCTTCGCCTCGTCCATTAGCTGATCCGCCGGTACCACCCGGTTGACAAGTCCTATCTGCAGTGCCCGGTTGGCATCGATCATGTCGCCGGTAAAGATAAGCTCTTTGGCCAGGCCGGTACCAATTAAACGCGGCATCCGCTGCGTTCCGGCAAAACCCGGGATAATCCCCAATCCGACTTCCGGCTGTCCGAACCGGGCCTGGTCGGAGGCTATTCTGATGTCACAGGCCATCGCCAGTTCGCAACCGCCTCCCAGGGCAAATCCGTTTATGGCCGCAATGATCGGCTTGAGCATTTTCTCCAGCTTGAGGAATACTCCTTGGCCCAAAGCTCCGAAAACTTTGCCTTCAACCGCGGTCTGGCTCTGCATGGCCACAATATCCGCACCGGCCACAAAGGCCTTGCCGGCCCCGGTTATGATAACGACTTTGACTTCATCATCGGCGGCCACCATATCAATGGCCCGGTCCAGGTCATTTAAGACATCCGAGTTCAAGGCGTTGAGCGCCTTGGGGCGATTAATCGTCAGTACAGCAATAGCTCCGTCCTTTTCCATCAGCAGGTTGTTAAACTCCATTCATTTTTCCTCCTTTCACAAATTACCGCTTGTCCGGCTCAATTTGCATATGCTTTATATTCTAAGTCTGGTGGTCAAAACCTTCTTTTTTCTCGTTTACCAGCGGTGCTGTTTGGCCGCATACGGCACAGCGATCCCCATCCAGATTTTCCAACCGGATCCGGTAACCCTGTCTGGTCACCAGGAGCGCCCGGCAGTGGGAACACAGGGTGTCATTATCAAACCCCGCCATGTTACCGACATATACGTAATTAAGATTTCGGCCGGCGACCTCGCGGGCCATGGTCATGGTGGCGCGGCTGGTCGGAGGCAGACTCACTTTATAAGCTGGGAAATAGGCGGAAAGGTGCAGGGGGATAGAAGGATCTATCCCGGCAATCCATTGCGATAGTTCCTCGATCTCCTTGGGGGTATCATTCAACCCCGTAATCAACAGAGTAGTAACCTCAACATGGGTGCGGCCTGCACACAGCTTGATAGTTTCCTTAACCGGTTCCAGGCGTCCACGACAGTGGCTGCGGTAGAACCCCGCGGAAAAGGATTTGAGGTCAATATTTAGCGCATCGATATGGGGGAGGATCTCTTCCAGGGGCCCTTGATTGATGTACCCATTGGTCACCAGGACATTCTTGAATCCTCCCTCCTTAATTACCGGGAGAACATCTCGCAGGTATTCGTACCACATCAGGGGCTCAGAGTAGGTGTAGGCCACACCAATGGAACCCCGGGACCGACATTCCTCCGCCAGCCTTAAAAGTTCATCAGGCGACAGGAACCTGGTGGGTGCATCCTCATGGGCGATCCGGTAGTTCTGGCAGAAGCCACAGGAAAAATTACAGCCTACCGTCCCTACCGACAGTATGTTCCAGCCGGGGTAAAAGTGGTAAAGCGGCTTCTTTTCAATCGGATCCACGGCCAGCGAAGAATACTCACCGTAATTGGTGGCATAAAGGGTTCCGTCCAGGTTTACTCGCACCCGGCAGATCCCTCTTTTCCCGGGCTTTATCCGGCAGTTGTGAGGACATACCTCACATTTGACGTTTTTCTCCTCCAGCCGGCGATAAAAGGCAACCTCCGCTTTCATCAGTAAAACCGCCTTACCTCGAATCTTTCCAGGTCCACCTTGCTCCCGGGGCGGATCCCGGCCTTCTGCATGGCGATACCCACCTGCTGCTCAGCGGTGTCCACCCCCTCCAGGTCCGGGAGCAGCACCCCTGACTTGGAACCCTGTCGCACAATCACCCCGTACCGCTTCGGGTCCAGCTCAGAAATGCTCTGCACCGGCTCCGGCCGGCTGAGGACATCAACTGAGTATTCCAGTTCCGGGAGTTCCTCCTTCTGCACCGGTGAAAAACGGTAATCCTGAGTCCCGGCGCTGATAACATTCTCACGGATCTCCAGGGCCAGGTTGGCCCGCACCGGCTGGAGGGTGCCGATACACCCACGCAGCTGTCCGTCCTTCTTGAGGGAAACAAAGGCGGCCGCAGCGCAATTCATTTCCTCCGGGAGGGGTTCCGGCGGGGGAAGCCTCCTGCCCGATTCCACGTACGCCTCCAGCGACTGCCGGGCCCATCGTACCAGAGGCGATTCCCGTTCCCGTCTTTCCCTGATTTTCTGCTGTCTCTGCTGCACCAGTTGGGTATACAGGCTGGCTGTCCGACCCCCTTCCGGGTTAAGGCCGGCCACCAGGTATCCCACCCCGAAGGGGCCCTCATAGGAAAATACCTGCGGGGTAAAGCTGTGACCATCCATGCTTCCCATGAGGACGACCAGCGACCGGTAACCGCATTCCCCCGCATTTTCTCGGAGGTCCGCCGGAATCCGCAGCAGATCCAGCGTCCGCCCCTGGCCGATCAGCTCTTTCACCTGCCGATCAAACACCGGCCCATCGGGATGATAGGAGTAGGGGCCCTCCTCTTTTAGACGATGGGACATGTCACCGGATGCCAATACCACCGTTCTAAGCCCGAGTTCATCCGCCGCCTCGCGGAGCAGCATACCGAACCGGTACAGATCCTCCAGGGGAATCATACCGTAACTGACGGCCAGCAAAGGGATTTCCTTTAACCCTCCCTGCTTTAAGTAGTGCAGGGGTACGGTAATCCCGTGGTCCAGGTGCGGATTCAGGCCGAGCTCGTCCTGCTGACCGGTAATAGCTACCACCGGTATGTGATGGGTTGCGGCCTTGCTCTGCAGCAATTCCAGGAATTCAAGGCAGTTGGGATGCCGGAATTCCAGCTTCCTCTGTCCAAACTGCGCCAGGTTGCCTTTCAGTTGGGGGTCACCCAGGATGGAGACGGCATCCCGAAACACGTTCCCGTGAGGGGTGATTACCACCAGGATTTGGGGATCCCGCTTGACGATCTCCGCTGCCAGGCGGTTCATACCGGCCACAGTCTGTTCCACCTGTGTTAAATCCCGACCCCCGATCTCCGGGATCAACATAGGGGGGTGCGGGGCTACGGCTCCGTACACGATCATAGCCTTCCCTCCTCTGCTGAATATTTAATCACACCGGACAGGATGGCATAGGCAATCCTGTTCTGGTACAGCTCATCCAAAAGGAGACGTTCCTCGCGCGGGTTGGAGATAAAACCGACCTCAATGATTACTGCAGGCATCGTTGTTTTCTCCATTATATAAAAATCACCCTCTTTGGCCTTGCGTTTATTATTCCCCAGAACCCGAACCAGCTCATCCTGAATACAGTTGGCCAGGAGCCGGCTTTCCGGGCTGTTGGCATAATAGAAGGTCTGAGCGCCATACCACCTGGGCGATGGATCGGCATTGGTATGGATGGAAAGGAACAGATCCGCTTCCACCTGTTCAGCTTTGGCCACCCTCCGGGAGAGATCGCGCCGTTTTTTCTCCAACAGGCTCCCCTCGAATTCACCGGCGAGGTCGGTATCGGTTTCCCTGGTCATGACTACCATGGCCCCGGCCTGGCTCAAGGCCCTTGCCAGCTTCTTGGCTATCGCCAGGGTAATATCCTTCTCCGGCACTTTGGTCTGCCTGCCCGTCGCTCCCGAATCAATCCCTCCATGTCCCGGATCGACAACAATCGTTTTCCCGGCAATACCATACGACAAGGTGGTGACATCGGATTCAGCTCCGGCATAAATCCTTCCGGTTAACAAGGTCAGCATAGCTGCTGCTACTAAGAATATTTTCACTTTTTTCCACGAAAGTGTCCACCACAAGCTCTCCCACTCCCCTCCAATAACCCCGCCCGGGTTTTGATTATTAGTTTATATGCAGGGGGGAGCCACTTTATAAAGGGATAGGAGCGGATTAAATATTTCCATCACCGGCGGAGCGCCGACATGAGCCTGGATCAGGTGGAACTCTTTTGCTAGAATGAGTCTAGTGAACACAGTTTTAATGGTGAAGATATCATGCCCAACCATACCACCGGGGTGCTGTCCCCCCGTCACCGGGTGGACGCCCATGTTCATATAATGACCCACCGCCGGGTAAGAGGCGGTATCAAGTGGGTCCGACCGGTCGCTCCGGATTATTACAATTTAAGCCTGGAGGTTACCACGGAAGAACTTCTTGCCCACCTGAAGGAGGAAGGAGTAGAGGCCTTTTTCAACTTCTTCTATCCCCTGAAACCCGCAGAGAGCGAGGAAATCAATGAGTGGCATCAGGAATTCGCTGCCGTTTGTCCGCAGGCCATTCCCTTCGCCTCGCTGCATGCCGGCGACGAGAACAAGGTGGAAATAATAAGCCGGGCACTGGATCGGCAGCGTTTTGTGGGGTTTAAGTTCCACCCGTATATCCAGGGTTTTTCCATTCTGGACCACCGCCTGACCCGGGTGTTCCAGGAGTTCCAGGAACGCCAGTGTCCGGTAGTCATTCACACCGGTTTTGCGGAATTCTACCGGCAACCGTCCATGGTAGAGGACACCAGGGAACTGCTACGGCGTTACCCCCGACTGCACCTGGTGGTGGCGCATATGCTCTATCCCGATCTTCCCCTGGAATGCTGGCCGGCTCTCTTGGATGAGTACCCTCATCTGTACCTGGATACCACCAATACCCTCATGTACTGCCGGCCCGGCACCCCTGACAGCGAAAGCCTGCAGAAGCTGATTGCCTCCCACAGCTCGCGGCTGGTTTTCGGTTCCGATTTCCCCATGGGAACCCTTTACCCTACCGGAAAGCTCCATGACATCGCCGCCCGCCTTTGCCCCGACCAGGACAGCCTGGATGACCTGATGTGGCGTACTGCCTGCCGTATTATCGGAAAAGACCTGTTCGCCGACCTGGACGGTGGAGATAAGATAGACAGCCGGGAAAGCCGGCACGTGGAATAAAGGATGTAGTATGCGGAAACACCTGGGACGGCCGGTGAGCAGCACCGGATAAATGTATATGGGGTAAGATCAGGGCAGTAACATCACGATGCGTCCGTATGGCCGTCGTCTGCTGTGACCAGCCATTACATCCCCTACGAAGTTGTAGAAGTGAAGACGGGGATTATGGGAGCGAGCCGCCCGAGGGTTATATGCTCCGCTCTTTAGTATCTCTTGCGTTTGGCAGTTGATTCGATGCCCAGTTCCATGCGGTACTTGGCAACGGTCCTCCGGGAGATCTTGATCCCCCGGCTGCGGAGCTTGTCCGCTATCTGCTGGTCGCTATAGGGGTTACGCGCGTCCTCCTCGATTATCATTTCCTTCAACATGCGCTTGATGCTGCGCGATGAATAACGTTCGCCGTGCCGGGATTCCAACCCGCTGCAGAAGAAGTATTTCAGTTCAAATACGCCCTGGGGGGTTTGAATGTACTTGTTGTTGGTAACCCTGCTGATGGTGGATTCATGAACCCCCACCTGGTCGGCAATCTGTTTCAGATTTAAGGGCTTCATATGTTTTATGCCCTTTTCCAGAAAATCGCGTTGGGCTTCTACCAGGCATTTGGTTGTATTGTAGAGGGTCAACCGCCGCTGTTCAATGCTCTTTATCAACCAGTGAGCCGAATTAATACGATCTTCGATATACTTGCGGGTCTCGCTGTTAAAAACGCCCGGCTGGCGCATCATCTCCCGGTACATGGGGCTGATCATCAGGCGGGGAGAATTGCCGTCGTTAACAATGATCACATACTCATCATTAACCTTCTCCACTGTAACGTCGGGAATCAGGTAACGGACATCTCCTCCACTGCCGTATTGCCTACCCGGTTTCGGGTCCAGGGTCTTAATCAGATCGGCAATATCCTGCACCTCAACCACATTCATCTTCAGAGTGGCCGCGATCTTGGCCAGACGCCCCTGGGCCAGGTCCCCTAAATAGTTGCGAACAATTCGCTCCACCTGTGGATAAAGCCTGTTGGTCTGGGTCAACTGAATCAGCAGGCATTCGGTCAGATCCCGGGCGCCAACCCCGTAGGGCTCGAAACCCTGGATCACCTTCAGCACTTCGGCCACCCGGGCGATGCTGACCCCCAGGCTGGCTGCTGCTTCTTCCAGGCTTATGCGCAGATAACCGTTATCGTCAATGGAGCCGATCAGAAAAGCCCCAATGCGCTGGTCTTCTTCCTGATTCAGAGCAATATGCATCTGGAACAAGAGATGCTCATGCAAGCTCGGAGCCGCGGCCTTATACTGTTCATAATGACTCTTAGGTTCCTGCCCGCCAATATAACCCAGGTCACTGCGGTCCAGAAAGTACTCCCACCACTCCACCTCCGGCGCGGTATCGTCTTCAACCGCATCAACCGTATCTCCTTCCGGACTGTCACCCTCCTCCCTCAGTTCCAGGACGGGATTCTCAGCCATCTCCTGCTGAATGTATTCGGAGAGTTCCAGGGATGACATTTGCAGGATGGCAATAGCCTGCCGGAGTTCCGGAGTCATAAGGAGTTTTTGCTGTTGTTCCAGATGCAGATCATGAATAAGCCGCATTTCCTAATCACCTACTACTACAATTCGACATAATAGTCCTTATTTCCTGCTGCCGGCTCAGGACAGCCTGTCAGAAAGCTCTTCCAACTTCCTCATGCGATAAGCCACCCCCGACTTGCTGAGCGGGGGACTCATCATCTCCCCCAACTCCTTGAGACTGGAATCGGGGTAATCCAGTCTTAAGACTGCCAGCTCCCGCAGATGTTCGGGCAATCCGTCGACGGTTAAACGTTCAATCAACCGGCGGATGTTCTCCACCTGTCTCCAGGAGGCCTCCAGGGTCTTTTCCAGATTGGCGGTTTCACAGTTCACCTGCCGGTTTATCTGATTCCTCATTGATTTATAAATGCGTACATTCTCAAACTCCAGGAGAGCGTAATTGGCTCCCATTAACCGCATAAAGTCTACAATCTGCTCCGAATCCTTCAGGTAGAGCAGGAAGGTATTCTTACGCTCGGTCAACCGGAAACCTACTCCCTGGCTCTCCGCCAACCGCTGGACAGAAACCGCCAGTTCATAAGTGGGAAAAACCAATTCCAGGTGATAAGAAGCCCCGGGATTGCTGATCGAACCACGGGCCAGAAAAACTCCCCGCAGGTAAGCTCTTTTGCAGCATTTTTTTCTGACCATCCCCCGCTTGATCCCGTATATCAGGCGGTTATCATCATCAATAAGTCCCAGCTTGTTTAGTATGCTTATATGCTGCTCATCCAGGTTAGCCCGCACCTGATAGTAACGGTTGGTGTTGAAACGGCGTTTGGTCTCCATGATTACGGTAAGCGGAAACTCAAACAAGACCTTAAACAGCTTAAAAGCTTTGCGGGCTATGCCAGCATTATCGGTGGCAATGCACAGAGTTTTGGTACTTCCGCCGGTAAGCTCCAACTGGCCATTAAGCCGCAGCAGGGCCGATAATTCAGCCACCTGACAGCATCGTTTCGCGGGGAAAATCCGGGCCAGTTCATTCTTGGTTTCTATGGAATAACTGCTCACTCCAGCCAGTTCAGCCCCTTTCTCTCGTAAATTATCCTCATCACAGTCCTGGCCAGGGCTTCGGAATCATGCCAGGCCACATCTTCCTTGCCCAAAAGCGAGCCTCTTATGCACTTAACACCTCGGTCAGCCAGCTCCCGCTGGTCAAACCTGACCGGTTCCGCATCCTCCAGTCGATAGCGGGACTCCCGCTCCTTGTCAACCGGGGTATCATTGACCACCACATAGTCGATATGGCCGGGTCCCAAATGACGGGACACCGCATCCAGGTGATCGGTAGCCGTAAAACCGGTAGTCTCTCCCGGCTGCGTCATAATGTTCACTACAAAAATGCGGAGCGCCCGGGTTGTACGCAGGGCGTCGCCAATCTCCGGAACCAGGAGGTTGGGAATGATGCTGGTAAACAGACTCCCCGGTCCCAGGATTATCGCATCAGCTTCGCGGATGGCCTCGATGGCTTCAGGCACGGCTCGGCATTGGGGAGGGTCTAAAAATACCTCCTTAATCTGCTTGCCGGCTCCGGTGATTGAAGTCTCTCCCATCACCACCGTCCCGTCCGTCATAGTTGCTCCCAGCGCAACCAGCTGCAGGGTAGCCGGCAGGACCTGTCCCTGTACCGCCAGGACCTTGCTGACTTCCGCAATTGCTTTTATAAAATCCCCGGTTATATCTGTAAGGGCGGTAATGAGCAGGTTCCCCAGGTTATGCCCTTCGATACCCTTTCCTTCAACAAAGCGGTGTTGAAAAACCCGGTCCATCAGGTTCTCGGTCCGGGCCATGGCTACCAAACAGCGGCGGATATCGCCCGGCGGCAGCATCCCCATCTCCCGGATCCTGCCGGAGCTGCCCCCGTCATCCATCACCGTCACTATAGCTGTCAAGTGATTGGTATAGTTTTTCAGCCCTTTGAGCAGAACCGATAGTCCTGTGCCCCCGCCGATCACCACAATGCGGGGTCCTCTCCTTTTCTGCACATCCCGACGCAAATAGTCGTAGATGTTAACCGAGGCCAGCGAGGATGCCAGGTCAATAACCCCCCGCGACCCCTTCATGAAACCGTAAAAGGCCAAACCTACCCCGATCAATGCCAGTATAATACCATATTCGATAGAAATAAACGTTAAATCAAAGTAATAGTGTTTTATTATGCTAATTAAGGCCACACCCAGAACCAAGAGCCCCGCTCCCATAACCAGGAACCCTTTCTGAGCCCGGGCAAAGACCCAAAACCACCACAGTGACTTTCTCATAATTCGTTACCCTTGTATTTATCAAGATCACGGTGTTTGATAATCGTCCGGTAACCCATCCGGCGCACCTCGTTACCTACATAATCGGCGACCACTACGGAGCGGTGCTGTCCGCCGGTGCATCCGATGGCCATAACCAGGTTGGATTTCCCCTCCCCTACATAGTGGGGGAGCAGAAACTTGAGAAAATTCATCAGCCGGCGCAAAAAGGATCTGGTCACCCGGGGTTCCATAACATAACTGATCACTCTCGGATCCTCGCCGGTCCGGTGCGAAAGCTCATCAACATACTTGGGGTTGGGAAGAAAACGGACATCAAATACCAGATCGGAATCAAGCGGCAGACCGAATTTGAAACCAAAGGAAAAGACGGTAATGGTAATCAGCCCCGCCTCTCCTTCGGAATAAAGCCGCACCAGTTCCTCCTTCAACTGGTGGACGTTGAGGCTGGAGGTATCGATTATGGTGTCCGCCTGTCCTCGCAGTTCCTCCAGCATCTGTTTTTCAAGTTTGATCGCCTCCGGCAGGGGTTTGCTGTCCTGGAGGGGGTGTCGGCGGCGCGATTCCTTGAACCTTCTTATGAGCACCTCGTCCCCGGCTTCCAGGAACAGGATATCATAATTCACCCCCTGGGCTGACAACTCCTCCAGAGCCCGGAAGAGGTCATTAAAAAACTTGCCTCCCCGGACATCCACCACAAAGGCCACATTCTTAACCCCTTCCGACTGGCTGCTGAGTTCCGTGAATTTGGGTATCAGGGCCGGTGGCAGGTTGTCAACGCAGAAGTAGCCCAGGTCCTCCAGACAGTTGGCGGCCTGGGTTTTTCCCGCTCCGGAAAGTCCGGTAATCACCAGCGCTTTTATCGCTTCCTTTTTCCCGTCCACCTTTCATCCCTCCCCAATCGGCAGTTGGCTATTCTCTCGGCCGGTATCCCCAAGCTTTGCACCAGCCAGGAGCCGTACTCCAGCTCCCCTACTGTATCATGATAGTGCGCATCACTGTTAATTACAAACTGAACCCCCGCCTTGAAGGCGGTTTCTACATCCTCCGGCCTGGGGTGGCGGTGTCCACAGTTTATCTCAAACAGGACCCCCTCCCTGACACAGGCCCGGGCTACCTCGAGGATATCGACCTCGAAGAAAAGTCCGGGATGAGCCAGAATATCCACCGGGTTGTTCTCCAACGCCGCCACCGTCGCCCTGGTATTCGCGTTAACCGCCTTTCGCCTCCATCCCGGCCCCAGGCGGCGCAGGTGATTGTTTCCGAACAGCCGCCAACCGTCCCGGATATTACCGGGGATGGTATAAGGATGGAGGCCGCATACGAGTACATCCAGTTTTTCGCAAAGCCGGAAGGGAATATCAAGCCTTCCCTCCAGGTCTATAATATTGGCTTCCGCCCCCGCCAGTACGCGAACCTCGGGAATGTTCAGGCTATTAATCTCCTGGAGGAGCTGCTCGTAACGGCTGAGGCCGTCAACTCCGAGAACCAGGAGGCGGGGCCCGTGATCGGTCACCGCCACCTCGGACAGCCCGCGCCAGCGGGCCGCCTCGGCAATGCTTTCCACCTGCTCCCGCCCGTCACTGTACCGGGAATGGGTGTGGTAATCGCCATAGTATTTCAATATCCCACCTCAGAATACTTGCCAAACCCGGCATTATACACCTCGTCCGCGGCACTCCCGCCCGTCAATCAGCAGGCATGCCAAAAGGCCGTCCGGAAACTCCGCATTTAATCTTGCGTCCCGCCAGGGCCAGGCAGCCCATAAGACCGGCTTCGCTTCCCAGTCGAGCCGGGAGGATCTTGAGCCTCCTGCTCAAACTGGAGTAGGAGCGTTCCTTTACTACCTGTTCCACCCCCCGCAGGAGGCCTCTGTAGCCGGACACCCCTCCCCCGATCACTATGGCCTGGGGATTAAACAGATTGACCAGGTTGGCCGCTCCTATTCCCAGGTAGCCAATGGCTTCCTCCATAAGGTGGACGGCCTCGCCATCGCCGGCCGCCGCCAGTTCGGCCACCAGGCGGGCATCTATCTTTTCCGTGCAGCCCTTAACCACCTCCTGTAAAGCCGCCATCCGACCACGGGATACCTCCTCCCGCGCCGCTCTGGCCACTGCGGTTCCTGAGGCCAGGGCTTCCAGGCAGCCGCGGTTGCCGCAGCTGCAAACCGGACCCTCGGGTACGATGGTCATGTGCCCGAACTCTCCGGCTCCACCGTCGATTCCCCGGTAGACCTCACCATCGATGATAATCCCGCCGCCGATACCGGTACTGACGGTAAGGTAGAGCAGCATCCGGTACTCCTGCGGGTAGCCGTAGGTGTACTCCCCGAGGGCGGCCAAGTTGCCGTCATTATCCACCCACACCGGGACCTGCAGGATCTCCTGCAGCATTTCCCGCAGCGGAACATCCCTCCACTTGAGGTTGGGAGCCTCATAAACCAGGCCGGTTTCGCCATTGAGAGGACCGGGGGCGCCAACTACCACCCCCCGCAGCTTATCCTCCGGTGCATGCCGGCCCTTGAGTTCAGCGATAAGGCCGGTCATCCGCTTTAGAACCGCCTCCAACCCCCGGGCGGCTTCAGTGGGGATAAGCCTCTTGCCCAGCATTTGTCCCCGGTCATCAAAAAGACCGGCCAGGATTTTGGTTCCTCCCAGGTCGACCCCAGCCATTATTTCCCTGTTCATACTCAATACCTCAAATTATGTTTCCGGTTTCCGCATATACCCGGCGTCACCCGCTTACGACGGCTTATAGGAGCAAACCCGAAGGGCCTGAGTAGGCCACCGGCGTGTCCCCTGCGGGTTCAGCCTTCTTCCCTTAATGGCAGCCCGGCTCCGACCTTGTAAACAGTCTTCCCCGAGAGACTTAATCAATCCGGGATAAAATGCCGCAGGGCCGCAGCCACCCCGTTCTCGTCGTTGCTGGTGGTCACATAATCGGCGTGGCACTGCACCTCAGGGGGTGCGTTGCCCACTGCCACCCCGATTCCGGCCCACTGCAGCATGTCGATGTCGTTATAGCTGTCACCAATGGCCATAACATCCCGGCGGTTAATGGCAAAATACTCACTGACCGCCTGTAAGGCCCGCCCTTTGGTAGCCTCTTTGTTCATGAATTCCAGGTAATGAGGTTTGGAACGGGTTATGTAGAGTAATCCTGCGAAATGCTGTTTGAGTCTTGTTTCCATCTGCTGCAAAGCCCGCTGATCATTGCTGATTATTATGATCTTGGTGGGTTCCTCATAAGCCAGCCTCACCGGCAGATCCCTGTCAACCACCGGTCTTACCCCGGCCAACTCCGCATAGGCCTGCCCCTCCGGGGTAAGCCGTTCCATGTAAAGGTTATCATCAAAATAGACCTGGTAATGGTAACCGGCTTCCCGGGCAGCCTCCACTACCGGAGCAGCTAAATCGCCGGGTACCTGACGATGATAGAGGACTTCATCAGCAAAGGCTTTCTTCACCAGTGCACCCTGGTAGGTTATAAGGGGAACATTTATCCCCAGCTTCACGGCGTAAGGCCGCGCGGAGCAAAACATCCTGCCGGTAGCCAGGGTTATTTTAATCCCCCGGTTTGCCGCCTGCTGCAGCATGCGGATTGTCTCAGGCGAAATCTGCAGCCGTGAATCCAGAAGGGTATCATCCAGATCTATCGCTACCAGTTTTATCCCCATACGGTGCCGGGCACCTTTCCCCAAGTTTTATATAAAACCATGATCCCGGTTCGATCAGTCCCTGATCAACAGGTTGATGAAGAAACTGATGATCGAAAGCACCAGAGCGGCCAGGATCGCCGCCCCAAAACCGTAAATATCAAAGCCTTTAACTACCGCACTGGTCAACCAGAGCATCAGACCGTTGATAACCAGGGTAAACAGTCCCAGGGTAACAATATTTATCGGCAGGGTTAACAGCAAAACAACCGGTCGAATAATTGCATTTACAATACCCAGGACTATGGAGCCCACAATAGCCCCCAGGATTCCCAGGTGGAAACCGGGGACCAGATAAGCGGTCAGAAGCAGCCCCAGGACGTAAAGAACCCACCTTATAAGCCATCCCGACATATGAACCCTCCCCCCATAAATGCCCTTATCTAATTTTATCAGAACCTTCTCTGTCTATTCCAGCCATCTTTAATTATGGGTTATGGCGGCACCAAATCAACCCGGGTCCTGCCGGCGGAAGAATTCATATACCGCCTGTGCAGCGCGGCGGTTCATCCCCGGAACCCGGGACAGTTCCTCGGGAGTGGCCTCTTTAATCCGGTCCAGGCTCCCGAAGGCCTTCAACAGCTCCTGTCGCCGTCGTTCGCCGATCCCTTCAATATGGTCCAGGATCGAGGTCAGCGAGCGCTTTCGTATCCGCTTACGGTTATGCTGCACGGCAAACCGGTGGGCCTCATCCCGGATGCGCTGCAGGAGCTTCAGTATCTCACTGTTGCGCGGCCAGCGCAGTCCCTGCGGATCACCGGGGCGAAAAACCTCCTCGTGCCGCTTGGCCAAACCGATAACCGGTATATCCGCCCCCAGCTCCCGGAGTACCTGATGGGCAGTATTAACCTGCCCCAGTCCGCCGTCAACCAGGATCAGGTCCGGCAGGGGCAGAAAGGACTGCTCACCTCTGAAACCGGCCTCCAGGCGCCGGCGCAGGACCTCGGCCATCGCCCGGTAATCATTGTTCTGCTCCTTGAGCTTGAATCGGCGATAAGCCTTGTGATCCTTTACCCCGCCGGTAAATACCACCATAGCCCCTACAGTTTCCTCCCCGGCTAGGTGCGATATATCGTAGCACTCGATCCGCTCCGGAACCACCTCCAACCCCAGGACCCGGGCCAGTTCCACTAAGACTCCGCGGTTGGTATCATCCCGGCGCAGCCGCTCTTCCCACAACAGGACCGCGTTTTCCCTCGTCATGTCCAGAAGCCTCTTTTTCTCACCCCGGATGGGAACCCTGATCACGGTCCTACCCCCGCGCTTTTCACGCAGCCAGGATTCCAGCAGTTCCCGGTCCCCGGGGCTGTGACTGACCAGGACCTCCCCCGGTACGTCCGGGATATCCCGGTAGTAATGCCGGATAAAGAACGACAGCACCTCGCCCTCATCCTGAGCCAGGGAGGCTTGGAGGCGGTAGGTGTCCTTGCCCACCAGCTTTCCGCCCCGGATGCGGAACACCACCACCAGACGGTCGTTGGCTGACCCGGCCAGAGCCATGAGATCCATTTCCCGGGGCGCAGTGGAAACCACCTTCTGTTCCTCCGACAGCTTCCGAATGGCAATCAGGGTATCGCGCAGCCGGCCTGCGGTCTCAAATTCCAGGTTTTCCGCGGCTTCTCTCATCGCCGTTTCCACCTGCCGGGCAATACCGGCGGTGTCTCCTTCCAGGAAGGCGATTACCCGCCCTATTATCTCCCGGTAGGTGTCCCGGTCTACTCCGCCGGTACACGGGGCCAAGCACCTGCCCATATCGCGGTTCAGACAGGGCCGCTTGCCGACCCGGAAACTCCTGCAGGTGCGTATGGGAAACAAGTCGGTCAGCAGCCGCAGAACGCTCTTAATAGCCGTTACATCGGTATACGGGCCGAAGTAGCGGGAATCGTCGTGCTGTTTCTCCCGGGTCATGGTTATGCGGGGATAATCCTCCTGCAGGGTGACCTTCAGGTAAGGATAGCTCTTGTCATCTCGCAGCAGGATATTGTAACGCGGCTGGTGGGACTTGATGAGGTTGCTCTCCAGGATCAGGGCCTCCAGTTCCCCTGAAGTTACGATGTAATCAAAATCATTCACCCGCGACATCATAGCCCGCACCTTGGGCTCCAGTTTCTCCGGGTCCTGAAAATAGCTGCGCAGACGGTTGCGCAGGATCCGGGCCTTTCCCACATATATAACGTCGCCGTTCAGGTTCTTAAACAGGTAGACGCCCGGCAGCTGGGGGACTGCTTTCAGGCGTTCTTTGAGAGCCTTGAGTTTTTCCGGGTAACCGTTGTTTTTTTCCCAGGTGGTCAACTGCCCACCCCGACCTCTCGCGTGGGGCTGCTCCGGGGTAGTCCCAAGACCGGCTGCAGGAACTGCCCGGTGTAGGATTCAGGTACCTGGCAGATTTCCTCCGGAGTACCGGCCGCTACCACATATCCCCCGGCGTCCCCCCCCTCAGGACCCAGGTCGATGATATAATCAGCCGCCTTCACCACGTCCAGGTTATGCTCGATAACCAGCACGGTATTTCCCGCATCAACCAGGCGGTTCAATACCTCCAAGAGGTGGCGCACATCCTCCTTGTGAAGCCCGGTGGTCGGTTCGTCCAGTATATACAGGGTCTTGCCTGTAGCTCGCTTGGACAGCTCGGCCGCCAGCTTGACCCGCTGGGCCTCGCCTCCCGACAATGTAGGGGCCGGCTGGCCCAGGGTCATGTAGCCCAGCCCCACATCCTCCAGCACCTTCAAACGTCGGTGCACCCTGGAAACGGGCTCAAAGAACTCCACGGCTTCGCTGACGGTCATGGCCAGGATATCCGCGATGTTCTTGCCCTTGTACCTTACCTCCAGGGTTTCACGGTTGTAGCGCTTCCCTTTACATACCTCACAGGGGATATAGATGTCGGGCAGGAAGTGCATCTCGATCTTGATGATGCCGTCCCCGGCACAGGCTTCACACCGGCCTCCCCGGACATTAAAGCTGAACCGCCCCGGTTTGTAGCCGCGGATCCGGGCTTCCGGCGTTCCGGCCAGCAGTTCTCGGATCCCGTCCATGGTCCCGGTATAGGTGGCGGGATTGGAACGCGGGGTGCGACCGATCGGTGACTGGTCAATGTTGACTACCTTGTCGATCAGGTCCATCCCCAGTATCTCCCGATGCTCGCCAGGTCGCATGCGGCTCCCGTGCAGGTACTGCATCAGCCGGGGATAAATAATTTCTTCCACCAGGGTACTCTTGCCGGAGCCCGAAACTCCGGTAACGCAGGTTAAAGTCCCCAGAGGTATCTCGACATCGATCTCCTTCAGGTTGTGCTGTCTGGCACCCTTTACCAGGAGGAAAGAACGGCTGCCCTTTCTCCGAACTTCCGGCACCGGTATGGTCTTCTTGCCGGACAGGTACTGGCCGGTAAGGCTCTCCTCGGAGCGCATGACGTCTTCCAGCCTGCCCTGAGCCACTACCCGGCCGCCGTTAACCCCGGCCCCGGGCCCGATGTCCACTATATGGTCAGCCCGTCGTATGGCATCCTCGTCATGTTCCACCACAATGACCGTGTTCCCGAGGTCGCGCAGCTTCTCCAGGGTGGTCAGCAGCCGGCCGTTATCCCGCGGGTGGAGGCCGATGCTGGGCTCATCCAGGACATAGAGCACCCCCATAAGCCCGGACCCCACCTGAGTAGCCAGCCGGATGCGCTGGGCCTCACCCCCGGACAGGGATCCGCTGGTGCGATCCAGGGTAAGGTAATCAAGCCCCACATCCACCAGAAACATCAGGCGCTGCCGGATCTCTTTGATTATCCGCTGGGCGATGTAGGCCTCCCGCTCGGTAAAATCTATCCTGTCCATTAGTTTCAGGACCTCGGCCACCGAATGCCGGGTGAAGTCGGCGATGGATTCGCCTCCGATAAGGACCCACAGAACCTCCTTTTTCAGGCGTTTCCCCTCACATTGAGGACAGAGGCTGCTGGTCATGTATTTCTCAATCTCTTCCTTTATAACCTCGGACTTGCTCTCCTGGTAACGCCGGTACAGGTTGTTGATTACTCCTTCAAAACGGGCGTAGAAGCTGTGGCGCAGCCCTTCACTGTTGATGAAGCTGACCGGGAGTCTCTCATCACCGTTCCCGTAGAGGATGGCGTTGTACTGCTCCGGGCTCAAGTCCTTGAGCGGAACATCCGTTGGTATTCCATACCTCTCGGCGAAGGTAAACAGCAGTACGTTGTAGTACATTGAGGGATTATGAGCCCAGGGGATAACCGCCCCCTCCTGCAGGGACAATTCCCGGTCGATAACCAGGCCCGGATCGATCTCCTGTTTGACGCCCAGGCCGTCACATCCGGGACAGGCCCCATACGGGCTGTTGAACGAAAACATCCGGGGGGTGACTTCGGGCAGACTGAACCCGCACTCCGGGCAGGAGAAATTCTGGCTGTAAATGACTTCCTTCTCCCCGCCGCCTTCCTCCAGGTATTGAATTATGGCCAGGCCGTCGGCTTTTTCAAATGCCAGTTCCAGACCCTCGGCCAGACGACTTCTGATATCGGGCTTGATAACCAGGCGATCCACTACCGCGGCAATATCGTGTTTGCGATTCTTTTCCAGCCTGATCTCTTCGTCCGTGGTGTATTCAACCCCGTCGATCACCAGCCGCACAAACCCCTCCTTGGAAAGGTCCTGCAGCAGCTTCTGATGCTCGCCTTTCTTCCCCCGGATTACGGGAGCCAGAACCTTGAACCGGGTACCTGCCGGCTCCTGCATGACCTGGTCTACAATCTGGTCCACATTCTGCCGGGCAATGGGCTGTTTGCAGTCGGGACAATGGGGTCGTCCCACGCGGGCGTACAGCAGGCGCAGGTAATCATAGATCTCGGTAACGGTTCCCACTGTAGACCGCGGGTTGTTGGAAGCGGCCTTCTGATCGATGGAGATGGAAGGCGACAGCCCATCGATGTAGTCCACATCCGGTTTCTCCATCTGCCCCAGAAACTGCCGCGCATAGGTGGAGAGTGATTCCACATAACGCCTCTGGCCTTCGGCATAAATGGTATCGAAGGCCAGGCTCGATTTGCCCGAACCCGAAACCCCGGTAAATACTACCAGCTTATCCCTTGGTATAGCTACATTTATATTCTTCAGGTTGTGTTCACGTGCACCCTTGACAAAAATCCGATTCCTCATATCCATATCCTTCTTTTTACTCTATGGCTTCTGCGCTCTTGTTCCCGGGTTCGGGGCGGATTACCTATCGTCGGACGGATACCGGTCCCAACCCCGGCGGCCCGGTTCAGGATCCCGGCCTGCCTGTTTTTCGTCTCCGACCGGCCCTGGATGAGCGCGGTTTTTTGCCGGTAATCTCCTTGATCATATCCCGCAGTTGGGCCGCCTTCTCGAAATCCAACTCATCGGCCGCCTTCTTCATGTCCTTCTCGATCTCCGCTATCAGCCGTCTCTTTTCATCACTGGGAAGATCGGCGAAGAACGGATTGTAACCGAACGCGTCTTCGGCTATGGTGGCCTCCACCCGATCCCGAATGCCCTTCTCCACCGAACGCGGGGTAATGTCGTGTTCCTGATTATACCTGATCTGGGCCTCCCGGCGTCGTTCCGTCTCCTCGATGGCCTTCTTCATGGAAGGCGTTATGGTGTCGGCGTACATCAGCACCCGGCCCTCAAGGTTCCGCGCTGCTCTCCCCACCGTCTGGATCAGGGAGCGCTCGGAACGAAGGAATCCCTCCTTGTCGGCATCCAGTATGGCCACCAGGCTCACCTCGGGGAGGTCCAGGCCCTCCCGCAGGAGGTTAATACCAACCAGGACGTCAAACTCGCCCAGTCGCAGGTCCCGCAGGATTTCCAACCGCTGCAGGGCTTCCAGGTCGCTGTGCAGGTAGCGAACCCTCACCCCCGCTTTCATCAGGTAATCGGTCAAGTCTTCGGCCATCCGCTTGGTAAGGGTAGTTACCAGCACCCGCTGCCGTCCTTTCACCACTTTTTGAATTTCATTCAAAAGGTCGTCTATCCGGTTGGCGGTCGGCCGCACCTCAATCTCCGGGTCCACCAGGCCGGTCGGCCGGATAAGCTGCTCCACCACCTGCTGGGACTTCTCCAACTCATACGGCCCCGGGGTGGCACTGGTGAATATGACCTGTCCGATTTTGTCCTCAAACTCCTCGAATCTCAGCGGGCGATTATCCAGGGCCGAAGGCAGCCGGAAACCGTAATCCACCAGGTTTTTCTTGCGCGAGTAATCCCCCTCGAACATTCCCCGCACCTGGGGTACGCCTACATGGGACTCATCCATAAACAGCAAAAAATCAGGAGGAAAGAAATCAATCAGGGTATAAGGGGGCTCCCCCGGTTTTCTCCCGGTGATGTACCGGGAATAGTTTTCTATGCCCTTGCAGAACCCAATCTCCCTGATCATCTCCAGGTCATAGCGGGTACGCTGCTCGATGCGCTGGGCCTCCAGGAGCTTGCCCTGAGACTTGAAATAGGCTACTTGGGCGGCCAGTTCCTCCTCAATCTGAGAGGCGGCCATGAGCATCCGTTCCCGGGTGGTTATATAATGGGAGGCCGGCATGATCAAAACGTGATTGCGCCGCCCCATAACCTCTCCCGTCAGGGCGTTAAACTCCAGGATGCGATCGATCTCATCCCCAAAAAACTCGATACGGATCGCATTTTCCCCGGACTGGATCGGGAAAACCTCGACCACGTCCCCGCGGGCCCGGAACTTGCCCCGCACAAAATCAATATCGTTGCGTTCATAATGGCGCTCCACCAGCGAGCGCAGGAACCTGTCCCGGTCCAGGGTGTTGCCCGGTCTCAGGGACAGGACCATACCCGAATAGTCATCAGGAGAACCCAGGCCGTAGATACAGGAAACGCTGGCCACTATAATCACATCGCGCCGCTCCAGCAGGGCGGAAGTGGCCGAGTGCCGCAGCTTGTCTATCTCATCGTTGATCGAGGAGTCCTTTTCAATGTAGAGGTCGGTCTGAGGCACATAGGCCTCCGGCTGGTAATAATCATAGTAGCTGATAAAATACTCCACCGCGTTCTCCGGGAAGAACTCCTTGAACTCCGAGTAGAGCTGCCCGGCCAGGGTCTTATTGGGGGCCATCACCAGGGTCGGCCTCTGGACGCGGTTAATAATCTGCGCCATGCTGAAGGTCTTGCCCGAGCCGGTAACCCCCAGAAGTGTCTGGTATTTATATCCTTTTTCCAGTCCCTCCGCCAGCCGCTCGATGGCCTGGGGCTGGTCTCCGGTAGGAACATATTCTGATTTGAGCTTGAACCGGCCCATCTTGCCTCCTGTACTGCCAATCGTCGTTATCAGCTGCTGCTCCCGAAACAGTTGTTCTACATAAACATTATACCCTACCCTGGCAAGTCTCCCCCGATTCCAAGGAAGCACTGCTGCCCGCCCCACAGGAGGGGGGGCGGGATATAACGGCTCGTCACCATATTGCTCACGCGCAGGCCGGCAAACATGTGGTCCTCGTGCCGGGCTTCCACAGCGTCGGTGCCACCTTACTCCATCTGCAGGATTTCCATTATCAGTTCATCCCGCCGCGCATCAACCTGCTCGAACCGCATCGCTTTGGTAAACAACCTGCTCAGTTTCTGCTCCACCTGACGGGCACGGGTTAAGGCCTGAACCGCCTGAAAAACTCGGTTGGAGACCATCCTCTCCATCTCCCTCATGGCGGGATGGTCTGCCGCCTGGGTGTCGTCCCAGCATTCCGCCAGGTTGATATAACAGTCTCCCGGGCGGTTGGCCAGGCGTACCGCATCACCGTCAACTATCGCGGTTTCCAGACTATGCAGCACCACCATCTCCAGCAGATCGGGGTCCAGCCCGCTGTGATAAAAGCCCACCCTGTGCCCCTGCGCCAGGGCTTCCTCCCCGATGCGGCGCATAACCCAGGATTTGCCGTTCCCGGGTGGTCCCTGCAGGATGTAACGTCGGCTGCATTCCCCGGTTATCTCTTCAAAGAAATCTACCAGCCCGTCGGAGGTTATAGCCCGGGCAAAGTAATGCACTGCCTGATCCACATCGCCCAGGATCCTGGTAATCAGCTCTTGACTTACAGCCTGGAGTTTACCGGTATTGATCAGCTGCTCGTAACTGCCGGCCAATTTCTTATGGTTATCCCGTGCGGCTTCCAGATTTGATCTCACCCCGCCCATGATGGACTCAAGCTGATCGGTCAAGAGGGCGATCTCTTCCTGGTAATCCTCAATCTCCCGGGAATTGTAATACTCACCAAGGTCGATGCTCTCGATCACGATCCCCGGATGGTTCTCAATCTTTGCATCCCCGGCAGCCTCTCCGTTCATAACCACGGTCTTCAGCTGTTGGACATAAACCCCCTCTATATATGAAACATCCAGCGGTGAGGGCCAAAACTGCACCCGGTAACCCCTCTCGGCCAGATTGAGCCCCACACTTCTGATAAAAGTGGAACGCCCGCTCCCCGGCGCACCCTGGAGCAGGATGACCTTTTCTATACTTTTGAGGAGCGCCGGCAGGTGGGAATAGTAGCCCTGGGCGGTAAAGCCGCTGGTGAAAACATACTCAATCCTGTTTCTCACCCGCAATCCCCCTTTCCCCTCCATCAGGATATGCAGACTGTAGACAAAAGGTGAACACCTCCGGGAAGACCGGTACCAGTTAATTTAAAGAAATCTGTCCCCGGTGCAGGTGTCTTGAACCGCCAGGGGCTGTTTTCTCATTGCCTGTGCTGTATGGCCGGGTCCGCCCGGTGATTCCTTTATGGTTTCCTGAACCTCCGGAGTATGGAGGCCAGAATACCGGAGTCGTTGGGAACAACTATGGCTGCAGCCGGCCCATCCCGACCGGGAACCGGGATTATTCCCAGGTAATCGTGAGCTCTCATCGCGGTTGACAGAACCAGTCTTCGGCCCTGGCGGAGGACGGTCATGGACAGCCAGGGAGGCAGGTGGTTACCGGCGAGGATCAGGTCAGCCGGTCCGTAGACCGCTCTCCCATTCAGTTCGGTGATAATGTCTCCGCTGTGCAGGCCCGCTCTTTCTGCCGGGGAGCGGTGGATAACATCCAGGACCATAACCCCTTGAGGAGGAGCCGCGTATATGGGGGGATGGCGGCCTTCGGATAGCCGGCCGATAGCAACCACCATTTCATGACCCAGAGGCCCGAACAGGGCTGCCAGAAAGAGGAGAGAAGGGTAATGCGACCCCAGAACCGCCAGCCCCAACAGCATCACACTGAAGAGGGCCAGGTACAGGGCGGAACTCCGAGAACGGTGCCCGGGCGTAGCGGTGGTGGTCAGCTCCCCATAACCGAGAATAGCCAGCACCGGCACCAGGCTGAAGCTCAATCCCTCATAGAGCCCGGTACCGTCTTTCAGCAGCGGCCACCAGCTTTCGGTTCCAGTGGAAATGGGAACCAGTCCGGTACTCATCATGGCTACCAGGGGTATGGGCCAGAATTTTTGCAGGTTGAACCCCCCTACGTTTCCCCGTCCTGTGCGCAGGTAAACAGGGATGGGGTCGAGGTGCCCGGTAAAAAGAATGAGCAGGGACTCCACCAAATGCAGGATGGCCACCAATCCCATCACATCGGCCACCTGTATCCGGGGGAATCCGACCGTGAGGCTGAAGAGCGACAGCAGCCCTCCGGCATAGGCAAAGCAGAGGAAACGGGGATGGATCATCATCAGGAGCAGAGCCGCTGCAAACAGGTATATAAGGCCGAGCCTTGCAATATCGATACCGAAAAGAACCAGGAGAAAACTCCCCAGGAATCCGCCCAGTATTCCCGCTACTGTCGCTACCAGGGTCGCATGCAGATACTGCCGACTGTATCCCGCAAGCCCGGCAGCCGGCTGCCTTTCCTGCATTTTTTTGTACTGCCAGCCGATAAAAATGATAAGTAGCAGGTAGAAAGGGGAGAAAATTGCGTGAAAGTATCTCCTGGCGATTTCAACTGATACCGTAGTCAGGAGTTCCATTTCCAGCTATACCTTGATTCCCCGATATCTTTCCAACTCCTCGCCGGCCGTAAGGCTTTGGAATGTAAGTCTGGCTATCCTCGAAGCTTCTCCTTCAAAACCTGGAGGGCTTTTTTCATCTGGGCGTCCGAACTGGAGTCATCCGGGTTCTTTACCACATAATCAGGAATAATCCCGACCTCATTGATGTCCACGTCATTGGGGGTGTAATACTTGTCAGTAGTAAGCAGGAGCGCAGCACCACCGGGCAGTGGATAAACTGTTTGCACCAGGCCCTTACCGTAGGATTTTTCCCCCACCAGGGTGGCAATTTTATGATCCTTCAAGGCTCCCGCCAGGATCTCCGAAGAACTGGCCGATCCCTGATTAATCAGGACCACCATAGGTATATCCAGCCCCCCGGAGGAGGCTTCATATACACGGGCTCTGCCGTTGCGGTTTACTATTTTGACAATGTCCCCCCTGTCCATTATCAAATCCGCTATCTCCACTGCGGCATTAAAATCGCCGCCCGGGTTTTGTCTCAGGTCAATTATTACTCCCCGAACCCCCTCTTTGATTAATGAATTCAGGTGCTTGCTGAATTCACTGGGGGTCTTCATGGTGAAGTGGGTGATTTGAATGCATCCAATATCCGGGTCACTCCGGGTAATTTCTGAATCAACCGAATCAACGGTTATGTTCTGCCTGATGATCTTGAAATCGAGTTCATCTTTAATGCTTTCCCGGTATACCCTGATCTCCACCTGGGTACCGGCCTCGCCCCTTATCAGCTTAACGGCATCATCGACGGTGAGACCCTGGGTGCTTTCCCCATTAATGGCGGTAATGATATCACCGCTCCTAATCCCTGCTTTGGCCGCCGGCGAGTCCTTAATAGGAGCCACCACCGTAACCTGATTGTCCTCTCCCGCACCTACCACGATGCCCACACCATTAAAACTGCCCTGCAGGCGGTAACCCAGTTCCTCATATTCATCGCGGGGCATATAATTCGAATACGGATCGCCCAGGGCATTAACCATACCCTTGATCGAGCCCTGAATCAGAGATGAGGTGGTGGGGTTTTCCAGAGCCCGGGTTTCGGTCAACCAGAAGACCTTAACCAGGCTGCCCAGGTGGTAATGATTGGTAGCGAAGAGATAGCCTAATCCTCCCACAAAGACAAAGCCTATAATAGCAAAAAAACATATGAGCCCCTGGAATATGTTCCTGTTTCGCAACTTGTCACCGCCGTTCATTTATATGTCTATTACCCGGTCATAGTTAATATGTTACCTGAACATAATGAGCAGAACAAGAAACCCATAATCTGTATGGAAAATATTTGGGCAAAATAATCGACAAAAAAGGCGAGGTCATGTCTCGCCTGATATTATTAAACCGTATACCGTCGTGGCTAAGTACTCCCGGGTTTAACCCGGTGCAGCATCTTTTACCCCGCTACAGGTACGAGTTGGGGTTAACCGAATTCCCGTTCTTTCGGACCTCGAAGTGGAGATGGGGACCGGTGCTCCAGCCGGTAGAACCGACGTAGCCAATAGTCTGGCCCTTTTTGACTATGGCCCCTTGTGTGGTTGCAAACCGGGAAAGGTGCGCGTAAAGGGTGGCTATCCCTCCCCCGTGGTCAATTATGATCATGTTTCCGTATGCTGAATTATAGGTAACGGTAATGACCTTGCCGTCATCCGCCGCCACCACCTTGGCCCCTTTTGGCGCTCTGATGTCAATGCCGGTATGTAACTTGTTCACTTTCAGAATGGGGTGAAGGCGCATCCCATACTTGGAGGTTATTGTGGTATTCCCGGGAGCCGGCCAGGTAAACTTGCCGGTCCCGATATACGCACCGCCGCCCTGCATGCGCCGGATCATCAGTTCGATCTCTTGGGAGGCCTGTTCAAGTTCCCGCAAGGCCTGTTCGCGCAGCTTGCGATCTTGCTGTACCTGTTTAAGTGCGGCCTGGCGCTCCTTGTTTTTCTGTTCCAGTTGGCTTTCCTTTATTTTGCGGGCCTGCTGAGCTTCCTGCAGATACTTCTTATTGGCCTCCAGCTGCTGCTTCTTTTCCTCCAACTGCCGCCGTTCTTCGTTGATCTTGGATATCAACGTTCGGTCCTGACTCACGATCTCTTTCAGGAGTTCCCAGCGAGAGAGAAAATCAGCGAAATCGGTGGCCGAAAGCAGTACCTCCAGGTAAGAGACATCTCCCACCTCATACATGATAACCAGGCGCTCACCCAGCACATCCATACGTTCCGCCAGGTGGGCTTCCGCCTCGGTGATTTCATCTTGAGTAATCTCAATGCGCCTGCTTACTACATCCAGTTGGTCTTCCAGGGAAACAATCTCTTTTTCAAGGCGATTAATATCCTTTTCCAAACGGCTGATCTCATTAACAATGCCGGTTTCCTTCTTCCTGGCCGCTCCAACCAACTGGCGCTGGGCTTCAATCTGTTTGCGCAGGGAATCGAGCTGGGCCTGCTTGTCCTGCAGTTCGTCAGCCCGGACCGGATGAACATCCGGAGGAGTGTACGCGATAGCCGGCACCAGAAAAGCCAATACCAACAGCCAAACAATGGTCCTTCTGATCCTCATGGTCCTCCTCACCGTTCCACCTTTCATAGAAAAATATCTGCTAAAGGTTTCCTGTTTCAAAGACTCCGGGAATATTATGTCATAAGCAGCGTTATTTGGTTATATTTTGGTTCAACAGTTAAGAGCCCTTTCCTGTTTACACCTTTTTTAGTGGTAATACGCACCAACCAATTGCTTTCTGACAATCCCCCACAACTTCTTATCGTAAGATTTAAGCAAAAACTTCACAGTGGATGGGACCACCGTGAGCATTAGACATTGAGGAACCTATTGACCGATATAAATGTCCCTATGATCCCCAGGCCGATTCCTGCTCCCCCCAGCCCCAGGAAAAGATTCAGCAGAACCCGGTCATCATTTATCAGCGGCAGAAATGCCAAAGCCGGCTGTATGTTCTCCAAGAGGTAGTGATAGCCCAGGTAGAGACATATAAGGGCAAATACGGTACCCGCTCCGGCCAGGGCGATTCCTTCCAAAAAGAATGGTGCCCTGATAAACCGGTTGGTGGCACCCACCAGTTTCATAATGTATATCTCCTTGCGCCGGGAAAAGATAGTTAACCTGATTGTAGTGGCTACCAGGAAAACTGCCGCTGCCCCCAGGAACACAACGATGAACACGCTTATGATCCGGACCCAGCGGGTAGCGGCAAAGAGCTGCCGCACCACCTCCTGCCCGTAGCGCAGTTTCGATATCCCCTGCATCCCGGCCAGTTCTTTGGCCAGCTGTTCCACCTGACGGGGGTTCTCTCCCTTTATCCGGAAACTGTCCGGCAGGGGGTTGTTGCCTTCCAGGGTCGCCAGCAGATCATACTCACCCTGTCCCAACTTCTTCTCCAGTGAGGCCAGGGCTTTATCCCGGGAGACAAATGATACCGACAGCACCCCGGGATGCTTTTTCAGCCTTTCTTCCAACTGATTTCTTTCCCGCAGTGTAAGATCCTCATCGAGAAAGGCTACAATCTCAACATCTGATTCCAGTTTTTCGATAAGCTCCCCGCTGTTCATAAAGAGGAGAATTGCCATCCCCAGGATGAAAATGCAGATGGAAACGGTAGTAGCCGTAGCCAAGCTGAGGAGGCGGTTGCGCGCCAGTGAAATCCTGGCCTCCCGTAAGAAGTACTTGATAGTCGACCAATTCATGCTATTTCTCCCACCGAGTCGGAGACCACCTTCCCCTTTTCCAGGTATACCACCCGCTTATGCATCCGGCGCACGATGTCTTGAGCATGGGTAGCCATTATTACCGTGGTCCCTTTCCTGTTGATCTCCGACAGGAGATCCATGATCTCCCAGGATGTTTCCACGTCCAGATTGCCGGTTGGTTCATCGGCAATCACTATCAGGGGATGGTTGACTATCGCTCGGGCAATCCCCACCCGCTGCTGCTCACCTCCGGAGAGCTGGGAGGGGAAAGACTCCTCTTTGCCCTGCAACCCTACCATTCTTATAGTTTCCTCAACCCGGGTCTTGATCTGACTGGGTGATGCTCCCACCACCTGCATGGCAAAAGCCACATTCTCCCGAACCGTTTTATTCTCCAGAAGCTTGAAGTCCTGAAAAACTACCCCGATGCTGCGGCGCAGCAGCGGGATATCTGAAGCCTTCATACGCAGAACGCTGCGGGAAGCCACAAAAATCTGGCCGCGGGTTGGCAGTTCTTCCCGCATCAGCAATTTAATAAAAGTTGATTTGCCCGCACCACTGTGTCCCATCAGGAACACGAACTCCCCGCGTTCGATTTTCAAGGTGACATCAACCAGTGCCTTAACCCCATTGGGATATGTTTTCGAAACATTATACATTTGAACAAGAATATCGACTCCCCCCAAACCTTAGAAAACCAGCTATCAAGAACCAAGAAATGCGAACACAAACTGCCAACACAAAAAAACCACCTTATAGAAAAGGTGGTTCTACACCGATTATACCGATTCCTTTATTTTCAGCCTTTTTGTGACATGGAAATTTGCGCCGCCCTGGCAATCTCTTGCGCGGTGAGACGGTAGTACTCCATTAGTTCCCGGGGTTGTCCCGATTGGCCGAACAGGTCGCGGATCCCGACCCTCACCACCGGCACCGGGTATTCCGAAGCCGTAAGTTCAGATACCGCGCCGCCCAGTCCCCCAATAATACTATGTTCTTCCGCGGTTACCAGGCACCCGGTCGCCCGGGCCGTTTCCAGGATTAACTCCCGGTCCAGCGGTTTTATGGTGTGAACGTCGAGCACCGTGGCCTCAATACCCATTGCAGCCAGCATCGAAGCCGCCTGCAGGGACTCCGAGACCATGATTCCACAGGCCAATATCCCCACGTCCCTGCCTTCTCGAAGTTTAACCGCTCTACCGATCTTAAGGCCGGCAACCCCGTCGTAGACAACCGGGACCTTGGGGCGCCCCAGCCGTAGATAAAAGGGACCCGGTTCGTGATAAATCGCCCTCACCGCCCAGGCGGTACTGGGACCGTCGGCGGGAACCACCACTTTCATATTGGGGATTACCCGCATAAGGGCAATGTCCTCCACCGACTGATGGGAACTGCCGTCCTCTCCCACGGTAATCCCGGCGTGGGTGGCACAGACTTTCACATCGAGTTGGGCCTGGGCCGCCGAATTACGAATCTGCTCAAAGGCCCTCCCGGTGGCAAAGATGGCAAAGGTGCTGGCAAACACCACCTTGCCGGACGCAGCAAGCCCGGCCGCCACCGCCATCATGTTCTGTTCGGCTATGCCCATATCAAAAAAGCGGTCGGGAAAGGCCCGGGCAAAATCGACGGTTTTGGTGGACTTTGACAGGTCCGCATCCAAAACCACCACCTCCGGGTATTGTTCTCCCAGTTCTTTTAAGGCCTGCCCGTAAGCATCCCTGGTCGCTACCTGCATCGTATGTTCCTCCATTTTCTATCAGTAATAGCGGTTATACGCTGTCAAACTCAAGCAGGGCCCGCTCAAGTTCCTCCTGAGTCGGGGCCTTGCCGTGCCAGTCCACCTGGCCTTCCATAAATGAACAGCCCTTGCCCTTTATCGTACGGGCAACAATGGCAAACGGCCTGTCTTTGACCTGCCGCGCCTCATTCAAGGTGCGCAGGATTGCGCCGATATCGTGTCCATCGATCTCGCAGGTCTCCCAACCAAAAGCCCTGAACTTGTCACCGATGGGTTCGACGGACATCACCTCGTGCAGAGGACCGTCAATCTGCAGTCCGTTGTTGTCAATCAAGGCCACCAGGTTGCCCAGTCGGTAGTGGCTCGCAGCCATGACCGCTTCCCAGACCATTCCTTCCTCTAATTCACCGTCGCCCAGCAGCACATAGACCCGTGAATCCCGGCGATCCAGCCTGGCCGCCAGGGCCATCCCCACCGCCCAGCCTACTCCCTGCCCCAGAGAGCCGGTAGAAGCTTCCACCCCGGGCAGCTTGCGCATATCCGGGTGCCCCTGCAGGGGACTGCCCAGCCGGCGCAGGGTTCCCAGCATCTCCTGCGGGAAAAAGCCGGATTCGGCCAGGACCGCATACAGGAGCGGAGCCGCGTGTCCCTTGGACAGCACAAACCGGTCCCGTTCCGGCCAGTCCGGGCGCTGCGGATCGTATCTCATCTCCCAGAAGTAGAGGCAGGCCACCATATCCGCAGCGGACAAGGCTCCGCCCGGGTGCCCGGAACCGGCGGTTCCAACCATGCGAATAACCTCCCGCCGCAGCCGCCGGGCTTTGCTTCCGATCTCGTCTATCACTTGTTGGTTGATCTCACGCATCTTTTACTCCTATTTTTTTAAGAATTTGTTCCCCATTAACGACCTTCCTCCTCCGCATGGGGAGGAAGAAGAGCTCTTTTCCTCTCCGGTCAATCCTTTAACATGTTTTCTGCCTGAGCCTGCAAATATGCAGAAATAAACTGGTTGATGTCCCCGTTGAGGACTGCTTCCACATTACCTGCTTCCACCCCGGTGCGGTGGTCCTTAATGAGGCTGAAAGGGTTTAAGACATAGGAGCGGATCTGATTCCCCCAGGCGATCTCCTTGTGTTCTCCCTTTATCTTTTGCATGTTCTCCGCCTGTTCCCGGCTCTTCAACTCAAACAAACGGGCCTTCAGGATCTTGAGGGCCGCCTGTCGGTTGGCATGCTGCGACCTCTCATTCTGACACTGAACCACAATCCCGGTAGGCAGGTGGGTAATGCGCACTGCGGAATCGGTTTTGTTGACGTGCTGCCCTCCGGCCCCGCCGGAACGGAAGGTATCTATCCGCAAATCCTCCGCATTCAGGTTAACCTCCACCTCATCCGGCAGTTCCGGCATAACCACCACCTGGGCAAAGCTGGTATGGCGGCGGCCGGAGGAGTCGAAGGGCGAGACTCTTACCAGGCGGTGCACCCCATGCTCTCCCTTTAACTTCCCGTAGGCAAACCGTCCCTTTACATAAAAGGTAGCGCTCTTGATCCCCGCCTCATCTCCAGGGATCAAATCCCACAGTTCATAGCTGTCCATATTATCTTCAGCCCACCGGCTGTACATGCGCAACAGCATCTCTACCCAGTCCTGTGCATCGGTCCCTCCTGCGCCTGCGTGCAGGGAAACTATAGCATTGCTGCGGTCATACTCACCGGCGAACAGGATATGCAGTTCGAATTCCTCAAACTCCTGCCTGAGGCTGGTCAGTTCCAGAACCGCCTCTTGAAACAGCTCCGCCTCCCCTTCTCTCTCCGCCAGGGCCAACAGGTTCTTCAAATCACCGGCTTCCGTCAGCAGGCGGCGATGGGTATCCCCGGTCTCTCTCAGCTCACTTATTCTCCGCAGGATTCTTTGGGCCTCGCGGTTATCATCCCAGAAGGCGGGCTGCATCGTCTTTTCTTCCAAGGCCGCTATCTCCTCTTTGATACCTTCCAGGTCAAAGAGACCTCCCTATTTCTATGAGGCGCTCCTCAATGTATTCGGCCATGTTGCGCGGATCTTCCTGCATATCATCCCTCCTTGGATTGAACGGCCTCTTTAGGGCCGGGTACTGAATCAGCAAACAGCTCTTTTATTACGTTAATACTATATCATCTCTCCTGCAAGCGGATTAAGCTTTAATCCAACTTGCACCCGGGCAGGCGGCCAGTGAGCATTGATTGAGCAACTGCCGGGCGGAAGCGACCCGGCTCCGGTTTTCCATGCAGGGAAACCAATTGACCGGGGCAGGGCCAGGTGTTTGCTGGGTGAGACTCCGGATGTGATCAGGGGGATGATTCCTCATCGGGAAATGGCTCGAAGTATTCGTACTTGTGTTTCAGGATGACGATATCAACCCGGCGGTTGATAGCCCGGTTAACCTCGCTGTTGTTGGGAACCAGAGGTCGGTACTCCCCGTACCCGGTGGCGGATATCTTCTCGGGGCTGATGGAACTCTCATTAATGAGCTGTTTGGCGACATTGGTAGCCCGGATAACCGACAGTTCCCAGTTGGAGGGGAACTGGGCCGTATGTATGGGCAGGTTGTCGGTATGGCCTTCTACCCGTATGTAATTAGGAATTTGCGCCAGCGACTTCCCTACGCCGCTGATAACCTGTCGCGCGCGGGGAGTCAGGACTGCCGAACCCTTGGGAAACAGCAGGGTATCCTTGAGGCTTATCACCAGTCCCCGCTCCTGCTGCATTATCACTATGTTATCGCTGATATCCGGGGACATGGTTTCCAGGAACTTCAGGTACTCAGCCAGCTGCAGCCGGATCGTCTCCAGTTCGGTTCCCTGAATTATATCCCCGTACTGGGCACCCGACTGTCCCTCGATGATCGCCGGACCGCTGTAATCGAGGATCTCCGGCGCTTTACCGGCCAAAACCTGGCTCAGGGAACTGGCTACCGCCTGCAGCTTCTGGGCATTTACCGTGCTGATGCTGTACATGACCACAAAGAAAACCAGCAGCAGGGTTATAAGATCGGCATAGGTGATGAGCCAGCGTTCCATGCCCGGTCCTTTTTTGTCAGTATGTTTGTTGTTTTTTCGCCCTTTTCTGCCAAACATCTCTACATTCCCATTCCTGCAGCCTCATCCACCAACAGCTCCTCCTTCTCCCTTTCCGGCAGGAAAGTGAGGAGCTTTTCCCTGATAACCCGAGGATTCTCTCCCGCCTGAACTGAGAGAATACCCTCCAGGATCAACTCCATATGGGATATCTGGCGTGAGGCCTTGGTTTTGATCTTGGTGGCAAACGGGATCCACAGCAGGTTGGCGGTCGCTATCCCATAAAGGGTTGCTATAAACGCGGACGCCACCGCCGGAGCCAGGGCATCGGGATCGGAGATATTCCCCAGGACATGAACCAGTCCCATTACGGTACCAACGATACCCATGGTAGGGGCAAATCCCCCGGCGGAGTTGAAGATCTCCACGCCCAGATTCTGTCCTTGCTCATAGGAAGCGATCTCCATCTCCAGCATATTTCTGGTCAGCTCCGGATCGGTTCCATCGATAACCAACTGCAGGCCGCGCCGCATAAAATCGTTATCTATCTCCGGCAGGTGGCTCTCCAGGCTCAGCAGTCCCTCGCGCCGGGCCCTATCGGCCGTTTCCACCAGGTGTTCCACCGCCCCGCCGAAATCGACGCTGCTCTCAGAAAAAATTGTCTTCAAGAAGCCGGGCACAGTTTTAAGTTCCCCCAGGCTGAAGCTCATAACTACAGCTCCAATGGTACCTCCCATTACGATAGCCCCCGAAGAGCCAACGAACAGGCTGCCCAGATGGCCGCCTTCCAACAAAAATCCGCCGATTACGCCTCCAAAACCAATGATAATTCCGAGTAGGGTAGCGAGATCCATCAGTTAGCCCCTTTCCCACAACATTTCTTGTACTTCTTCCCGCTGCCGCAGGGGCACGGGTCATTCCTGCCCACTTTTTTGTCCGCCTTCACCGGCTGCCGGGGGCCTTCCTCCTCCCGGCCGGCCACCATGGTCCGCTCCTGCGGCTGGCTTACCAGGCGGACGCGGAACAGATAGCGAACTACATCCTCCTTGATGCTCCTCTCCATCATCTGATAAGCATCGTAGGCCTCAAACTTGTATTCAATCAGGGGGTCACGCTGCCCGTAGGCCCGAAGGTTAATCCCCTCCCGCAGTTGGTCCATGGCATCTATGTGGTCCATCCACTTCTCATCAATTACCCTCAACAGGATGACACGTTCCAGATCCCTTAAGGTTTCGGCGCCCAGCTCCCTCTCCCGCTCCTCATACATACGGTAGGCCTCATCCTGCAGGTATGCAACAACCTCATCCCGCGTCATGCCTTTCAGGGTATCAACACTCAAGTCCGGAATCGGTGCGTAAGCCTGCTCCACCAGGCCAACCAGCCCTTCCAGGTCCCATTCCTCTGCGTGCCTCTTCTCCCCGGCAAACATATCAACTATCGATTCCGCCACTTCATCCATCATGGAGACAACCGTACGCCTGAGGTCCTCCTGTGCCAGGACCTTGCGGCGTTCCTCGTAGATGACTTCCCGCTGCTGATTGATCACGTCGTCATATTCCAGCACGGTCTTGCGGATGTTGAAGTTTCTGGCTTCCACCTTGCGCTGGGCATTCTCAATCGCCCGCGATATCATAGGGTGTTCAATGGGCATGCTGTCATCCATCCCCAGGCGGTCCAGGAGGCCCTCGATGTTTTCCGAGCCGAACAACCGCATCAGATCGTCTTCCAGGGAAACGTAGAAGCGTGACACCCCCGGATCCCCCTGGCGACCGGAACGACCGCGCAGCTGGTTGTCGATGCGGCGGGACTCATGGCGTTCGGTTCCCAGCACATAAAGACCGCCCAATGACGTCACCCCTTCGCCCAGCACAATGTCCGTACCCCGCCCCGCCATATTGGTGGCGATGGTTACGGCTCCCGCCTGTCCAGCCTGAGCAATTATCTGGGCTTCCTTCTCGTGATGTTTGGCATTCAGCACCTGATGCGGCACTCCTCGCTTATCCAGCATTCGGCTTAGAAGCTCCGACTTTTCAATAGAAATGGTCCCCACCAGAACCGGTTGTCCCCTGCGGTGGCATTCAACTATGTCCTCCACCACTGCCCGGAATTTTCCGAGTTCCGTCCGATAAACCACATCGGGGTAATCTTCCCTTATCATCGGCTTGTGGGTGGGTATAACCACCACATCCATGCCGTAAATCTTGCGGAATTCCTCTTCCTCGGTCTCCGCGGTACCGGTCATCCCCGCCAGCTTTCTATACATGCGGAAGTAGTTCTGGAAGGTAATAGTGGCCAGGGTCTGCGACTCCCTCTCGATCCTGACCCCCTCCTTGGCCTCAATAGCCTGGTGCAGGCCGTCACTGTACCGGCGGCCAAACATCAGGCGGCCGGTAAATTCATCAACAATAATTATCTGTCCGTCTTTCACCACATAGTCCCGGTCCCTTTTCATCAGACAGTGGGCCTTGAGACCTTGGTTCAGGTGATGATTCAGTTCCAGGTAGCGGTCATCACCCAGGTTATCCACCCCAAATGCCTTCTCCACCCGGGCTATTCCCGCTTCGGTCAGGGTCACCAGGTGGGCCTTTTCGTCCACCTTGTAATCCTCGTCCCGGCGCAGTCTAGGAACAAACCGGGCTATCTGGCGGTAGAGGTCGGTCGGCTTGTCCGACTGGCCTGAAATAATGAGCGGAGTTCGAGCCTCGTCGATGAGGATTGAGTCGACCTCGTCCACGATAGCATAATTCAGCTCCCTCTGCACCATGTGGTCAAGACTTACCACCATGTTATCCCGCAGGTAGTCAAAACCAAATTCATTATTGGTGCCATAGGTAATATCGGCCGCGTAAGCAGCTTTTCTCTCTTCGTTGTTCAGGCCATGGACAATCAACCCCACTGAAAGCCCCAACATCTCATAGATGGGTTTCATCCACTCCGAGTCACGGGTGGCCAGGTAGTCGTTAACGGTCACGATGTGGACCCCGCGCCCCTCCAGGGCGTTCAGATATGCGGGCAGGGTCGCAACCAGCGTCTTACCTTCACCGGTCTTCATCTCGGATATTCTGCCCATATGAAGGACTATGCCTCCCAGGAGCTGCACATCAAAATGGCGCAGGCCCAGGGTTCTAACCGAGGCTTCCCGGACCACGGCAAAGGCCTCCGGCAGCAGGTCATCCAGGGTCTCGCCATCAGCCAGACGGTTCCTGAACTCTACCGTTTTGGCCCCCAGCTCGGCATCAGTCAGGGACTTCATACTGCTTTCCAGGCTATTTATTATATCGATCTTTGGCATGAGCTTCTTTACTTCTCTTTTGTTGTAATCAAAAACATTCCTTAAAAATCCAATAACCATGGGGACACCTCTCTCCAAAACGAAGGGAACCACGGAGGTTCCCTTCACAGCCTTTTATATCCTAATCTTACACTTTAGTGGTATTCACTTCAACTAATCAAAGTGGGGTTCGATCAAACCGAAGTTTCCGTCATTGCGGCGGTAAACCACGTTTACCTCCTCGGTTGCAGAGTTAAAGAAGACAAAAAAGTTGTGCCCGAGGAGGTTCATCTGCATCACGGCTTCCTCAACATCCATGGGCTTTAGAGCAAACCTTTTGGTGCGAACGATCTTGAACTGTTCAACCTGTTCACGGGAAGACTCCAGCTCGCGTACCAGGCTCTTGCGGAAACCAATCCCCCGGTAACGCCGGTAAAGCTTGGTCTTGTACTTGTCGATCTGCTTTTCCAGTTTATCGACCACCAGGTCGATTGAAGAGTACATGTCTTCAGTCTCCTCTTCCCCCCTTAAAATCACACCATTGAGCGGAATGGTTACCTCGACCTTGTGACTCTCTCCTTCCACAGACAGGGTTACCTGGGCTACCCTAGCATCTTCAATAAACTTCTCCAGTTTGGACAGTCGCTTTTCCACGTAGTCTCTGAGAGCCTCGGTGACTTCGATGTTTTTCCCCCGAACTTCAAACCTCACAACGACCACTCCCTTCCCAGTCTGTGATTAGTATATTCTTTTTGCGCCCCGGAAAATCCTTTATCCAGAAATAGGTGCTTGCCGGCCATCGCGCGCTTCTCCCCGTTTTAGTCACGCCACCAATCTCCAGGCTGCCAACAACCCTCACATATCCCCGGGCCTTATCACCGGCCGGATAAAGCGTCCCCGCCGGCCGCACCGGGGTGTGCAACTGCCGGCGTAAACGAACCCTTGGCCGGCGCCCCCGAAACGAATTGTGACCTCCGGCTCCCGGTTATTCACGATCCCGGTTTCGGGCATTGGCGCCCATTACCTTCCCCTTTCAGCCATTTACTGCAACGCGTACAGCGTTATTCCCTGAAACCCGACTCTGTTTCCTTTTTTTGCTATACAGGGCCAGTTTTCCTTTAATCTGCCGCCGCGAAAGTCGAATCTGGTCATCTACTTCATCTGATTAATTGTGAATTCTGTGGATAAAGTTGTTGATAAGGCATAGAATCAAGCCCCGAATTGTGGATAACTCCGGATGACAAAAAATTTATTGGTACTATTTGTCACCATAAGCCACATTCTGGATAAAAAACTAAGGCCCGGGTTATCCCCGGGCACCAGATATCGCACAGTTCAATGAGTCTTGGCAAAACACTCCTGGCAGTATATGGGGCGGTTTGACACCGGGCGGAAGGGGACCGTGGTTGCAGCCCCGCACTCAGCGCACACAGCCTCGTGCATCTCGCGCGGCCCTCTCCTCTCACCTGCCCTGGTCTTGCGGGCATCCCGACAGGGTTTGCAGCGTTTGGGTTCGTTGGCAAATCCCTTTTCAAAGTAAAACTCCTGTTCTCCTGCGGAAAAAATAAAATTCCCCCCGCATTCACCGCACACCAATACCTTGTCTTCATACATTCCGTAAAATCCCTCGCTCTTTTCAAGATGTCCTGCTGCGTTCCAGCAGGTAGCTTGGTTGATATTATGCCCTTTTTTATGCAATTATTAGCAAGGTGCAGCAAATGTGGGAATACCGACACCAAATTCCTGCATCGGACCTCACGATTCTCTGTCGGGAAGTGGATGTTCTTCGGCCTGAATCTCTTGGGGTTTGGTCCTTTGCCGTACTTTGTCTCTCCTGCCTTACAATCCCCGGCAGGAGAAACTCACCCGCGATCCTTTTTGACCCGGCTGCTCTCGCGATAAGCCTGGAGGGCTTCAACGCTGCTGACCGGTCGCCGCGGCGTTTGGTGGTACCCGGCCAGTTGTGAGCTCATCAGTCGGACCGATTCGGCATCTATCTCGGTGATTTCTCCAAGCAGGACTCCCAGGCGCTCAAATGCCTGCCGTAGCCGCCGGTGCAGTTCATTGTCAACCTTCCCCTCGATTCCCTTAACGGTAAACTGCTCCAGCCCGACTGCTCGCGCCAGGTCGCGTTCGATAATCCTCCCCCGCTTGCCCAGCGGTTCCAGGTGCTGCAGCAGCTCGGCCCTTTGTTTGAGTATTAAATCCCGGTCCAGCCCGCTTGAGGCCGGGCTCCTAACCGTCTTCAGCTGTTCCCGGGCCAAATGCCTCATCGACGTATACAATTCCTCCTGGCGTTCAAGATTGTCCAGCAGGCGCTCAGCCAATCGGTCCACCGCTGCCCCCTGTTTCCTCACCTGTCATCACCAACTCCCCCATCTTCATCTGTCTATCCCCATCAATATCACCCCGGATTAACCGCCCTTCCCCGCTGCCCCAATCGCCCGGGTTCTTTAGCCCGTAATCCCGGAGCCGGCGAGCACCTCCCCGCCGCCCGGGATAGCGACTATTCAGACTCCCTAAGAAAACTATAACCTCAGAAGCAGGTCTGAGGTCCTAACCGCATATTTTGTTTTCGCCCTCCAGCCGGGCGGTCCTATTACCGTGCCCTTCCCTGCGTGCATGTTCGGCATCGCCCCGGGGATAAAAGAATGACCCGTTATCTTTTTTTATCAATAAACCAGGCATCATATACGCTTTTCTCCTGGTACGCTTCCGAAGCCTGGCGGTGGTTCCGGGCCTGTTTAATCAACACCGACAGCCGGCCAGCACTCTTCTGCAGCAACTGCCGACAGGTCTCATCGTTCCGGCCGATGGCTTCCATCATCTTCACCAGTTCCTCATCCCGAGCCGGGTTATATGTTGAGTACCGGCCATCACCGACTGCCGTCTGCTCCGGCGTCAGTGATGCGTTCAGGCGATCGATCTCGTCCATAAGCAGCTGCCGCCGGTTCACGAGTTCCATCAATCCGCTCAAATCCGCAGATTCAAGCTCCTCACCCCGGCAGAATTCCACCTGCCGGCCAGAAATCGCCAACATCTCCCGGAACAGGTTTTCCCGCTTTTTCAACACTTCATTCAAGATGCTGTACCTGCCGTTCCCAATAATTAACCCCGAAGGTTTATGCCGCCGCCACCCGCGGCCGCAGCCCGTGCATGCGTGCCGGAAGCTTTTTGAACCGCCTGCTGCCAGGCATCGCGGAGTTCGACCAGGAACCCCCGCACCTCATTTATGATCTCCACATCCTTGTGGATGTTGGCCTCCACCAGGCGCCGGTGGAGGTAATCATAGAGCGCCAGCAGCTTTTCTGAAATCTCATAATCCATATTAAGGGTGTACATAAACTCGGCGACTATCTCCTGGCTCCTGACTATCGACTTGTGCGCCGACTCAATGTCCTGGTCGCTAATACTTTGTACGGCGCTGTCCAGGTTCCTGATGGCAGCGTTATACAGCATTAGGAGAAGCTTGCCGGGACTGGCGGTTTCCACGGCTGAACTCTTGTAGCTTGCATATACCTGCGGCTGAGTACTCATAATTCCCCTCCTCGCTCTCCACACGATCAGACAATCTCGTTTACCAGAACTCCTACCATCTCATGAAGGTTATCCAACATTTCCTTGATACTGGCGGCAATTTTCAGCATATGTTCAGGGGGAATCTCCCGTAATACCTCCTCGGTCACGCTGTCCACCACTTTCACCTGAACCCGCCCGCTTTCCTCATGGATCCTGAACTGCAAGCTGAAACTTGCAATTTCCATGGCCCGGTTGGATATCTCCACCGCTTCGTTAAGCCAGTCTTCGGCAACCTGACCAGGAGACGCCTTTTCCATCGGTTCCTCAGTTTTTTCTTTCGGTAACATCTCCCCGGATTGCTGCCCGGGAACCTGCTCTCTGCGGGGGCTAAATTCTACTGCCTTCCCTGGCCCTTCGACCCGCACTTCTTTCGCCTCCCTGCATTTGGTAATAAATCAGCATCCGTGCCTACGTATATTTATTATCGAGAGTTGACGCCGGCGACTTTAGTAATTTGCTAGGGCTTAAACGGTCACATCCAGCCTGGCCTCCAGATAAGGGTTGAATGGTGATTCCAGCATCTGTATCGAAGCAGCTAATGCCCCGGTCAGCATATCGGCATTCTCCCGGCCGGTGTCCAGGGCTATTTTGAGCGTTGCGGTACCCACCGCCTGCCAGAGCTGAACCTGACTCAAGTTAATAGACAGGGCTGCAATGTCCATGTAACCATTTTCATTCCCGGCTTCTGGATCAGTTCTTGATCAGTATCGCCATGTAGGCCATGGTGTTGAAACCGTTGTCCTTCAATAACTTCAGGACGTGCTGCAGATACTTAGGGCTGTGCTCAACCGCTCGAGCGAATGAATATATCAGTTTGATTACCATCTCTTCCGTCAGACCCCGGTGAAAAGCACCTATGCCGATAAGGTGCATCTTAATCAGGGCATAGTGAACAACCATCATTATGTAGTTATCAAAAAGGTTTTTTTCCCCGCTGAAGGGGAACAAATTTTTAAAGACGTAGTTTACCAGGTAGTTCTCGAGTATATACTCACGCCCCGTCATGAATGGGCGATAGCAGGTTTCTTCGGCCTCCTGGTAGCGAGCAGCAACCTCCTCCACCGTTGCCTCCGGAACATATTGAACCCCGTGCAGAAATTGGTCAAAACACTCAAGATATATCCGGGTGCTCACCCCGGCGACCACCCGTTCGTCGGCCAATTCTTTCATGAGCTGCAACTGGATCGTCACCTGGGTAGGAATCGCGGCCAAGTCAGCCCGCAGTTCATTTCCCGCGAGCAGATTGGTAAAACGGGCAATTATACGGGGTATCTCTTCCACCTGGCCGGCATCAATCTGATTCTGTATTCCATGGTAGAACATCCCCAGTATTATTAAACGCTCGGCCAGGGTATAATTCCGGTTCTGCAGCACCTGGATGGTGAAGATGCGCAGTTCCCAGAAGTAGCGCTTCGCGCTTCTTGCAACGGCCAATCCATGCGTGTCAATCCGTCTATTAATAATGTTGCGGGTCTCGATCGGTTCCGTAAGCTCATCAAACTCCATCTCATCCGGATTCAGCAGCGCCAACCGAGCCGTTTCCGGGCAGGACATGGTGCCTGATTTCTCCAATACGTTATTGACCAGGTTTGAAATCCGCGGGTAGGTTGCACATACATCGGACAGAAACTCTTCCCCCAGCCGCAATTGAATACGGCACAAAGAATCCTCATTCAAAAGGGGACAGGCATTACCCCGATTCATTTTTATCCGGGCATAGTTCTGCTCACCAGGTTGGGAACGGTTTCTTTTGATGCAGGAATCCAATTCCTGCCGCAGTTCCGGATCCGTTACGCGCCGGTACTTGCGGTAAGTGGCATGGTCGATATTTACCCGCCAGCCAATACAACAGGTATCCTCACACTGGGAGCCAACACACTTAAACTGGCGCATATACTGGGGTGTAAGCAATGGTCGACTTCTGCTCATTCAGCTACCTCCCTTAATTAAGTTCAGGATACTACAGCGGGGCGGTAATGACGCTCTATTTCTTCCCTCCATTGCATAAATCCGGGTACAACCTCATATTCCATGGCTTTACTCGCCCGATCCCAATCCATCATTTCGTAGCCTGACACCAACTGATTTAACCCATTCTGAATCTTTAGCTCATAGTCATTGAGAGACCTTGAAGTCATACCTGCTTTCCTGCTGGAAAGAGCCTGCCGGATGGAGATAAAGGCCTGCGTAACATCCTGGAGCATGGGCAGCATCTCCTCGAATCTCCCCTGGGCAAATCCGGTGCGGATATACTCGATCCCGCTCTGTATAGTCGCAGCCAGATCCAATGACTTTTAGATTACCTCAAAATTATTGCTCACCGGCCTGTCTCCCCAATTGAAGTTTGAAGGGTTTTTCATTATGGTAAGTGAAAAAGAGACCCCGGCAAGCCGGGGTCTCTTTGTGCTCGACAGTGATTACCCGAGGAGCTGGAGTACAATCTGCGGCTGCTGGTTAGCCTGGGCCAGCATGGCGGTAGCTGCCTGCTGGAGGATGGCCATCTTGGTGTACTCCATCATCTCCTTGGCCATGTCCACATCTCGGATGCGGGACTCCGCCGCCGTCAGGTTTTCCGAAGCAGTGGTCAGGTTGTTGATGGTATGCTCCAGGCGGTTCTGGACTGCACCGAGAGCGGCGCGTGCATCAGACACCGACTTTATGGCACCATCAATTGTTTCGATTGCATTGTTTGCTTCCGACTGTTTCGAAATATCAACCCCATTTACTTTAAGAGCGTCTGCAGCCATTGAGGCAATATCTACTGTAATGTTCTGGTCTTTGTTGGCACCTATGTGGAGGATCTTGCTTGCAAATGAACCATCCAGCAATTTTTGGGTGTTGAACTCGGTAGTGTTGGCGATCCGGTCGATTTCCGCAATCAGAGCGGTTACTTCAGCCTGCAGGGCATTACGGTCGTCATCGGTGTTGGTATCACTAGCCGCCTGCACTGCCAGCTCTCTCATCCTCTGCAGGATGGAGTGGGTCTCATTGAGAGCTCCCTCAGCGGTCTGAATGAGGGAGATGCCGTCCTGGGCATTCTTGGTCGCCATATCCAGTCCCCTGATCTGCCCCCGCATTTTCTCGCTGATGGCCAGACCGGCGGCATCGTCGCCGGCGCGGTTGATCCTCAAGCCGGACGAAAGTTTCTCCAGGGCCTTGCCACTCAAAGCGTTGTTGTTTGACAGCTGGCGATAGGTGTTCAGAGCTGAAATATTGTGGTTGATCCTCATAAAAAAATACCTCCTTGTTTTTTACTCGGAAGCCTCCCTGCTTCCAAAAATCCTCTTCAAAACCTGGACTTATGCCTGTCCTTTCTCCCCCCTTTCTCCTTCTCCCGAAATGGGTTTAATACCATATCTGTGTTATATATCGTTAATCGTGTGATAATCGGTTATCGCTGTTTTGGGCTATTATTATCGTTTATTCTAAAATATCGCTATTTATCTTGCAGTTGCTTCCGCATGTCGCTGTCGCCGCATTATATGCTCCCGGTTCCGGGTTAACCGTTCTGGCCGCTGAAAAGCATCTGGGTCAGCCACATGCTCTGCTGGTTCATCCGGTTGATGGCCTGTTCCATGGCGGTAAACTGCCGGTAGTAGCGCTCCTCAAGCCTTAGCAGGCGTTCTTCCGCCAGCGAAATGCTCTCGTTCAGGCGCGCAATATCCCGGCCCAATACACTGTCATCGAAAAGAGCGGTGCTGGAGCCCGCCTTGTCGGTTATCCTCGACATGGCATTGTTTACCGCATCATATAGCTTGACTGCCACCCCTGATTGACCGGTACCTTCACCGCCTTGGGTAAAGAGGTTCATTACCCCTTCAAGGTCGCTGGTGAGGGCTTCCCGGAGCCTGGTTTCATTGATATGTAGTTTTCCCCTCTCGGTATAGTGCCCGGTGGTGATCCCTATGGAACTGAGGCTGGTGTATTTCCCGGATAGGCCTTCCACTGGGGCCATGGTGACCGACCTTATATTGCTGTAGATGCTGTTCAGGATTTGATCGCCTCTCAGCATGCCGCTGCGGGCCTTCTCTTCCCAGAGTTCGATTTCCCGGTCCGACATCTCCTTCTTCTGCTCATCAGTCAGCGGCAGGTAATCGCGGTAACGCTGCTCGTAGAGCTCCCCGGTAATGCTCTCCAAGGTGGAGTTGTAGGTTTCCACAAAGGCCTTGATCTTCTCCACCACCGCGTCCACATCATGACTTACCGCCACCCTGACCGTCTGGCCGCCTGCCTCCTTGAGGTTCACGGTGATGCCGCCGATGGTAAACTGGTTGCTGGAAAACTTAAGTCCCACCGCGTCGTTAAAGTCGACAACGGCATCCGTTCCCCGGTAGGCGTTGCTCTCGTCCTCCCCAACCTTGACATCGAGCTTCAGGTGGCTGGTGAGGAAGTCCTGCTCATCGGCCTTGACATGGATCTCCGCCTGCTCTCCGGTACTGGTGGTCATGAGGAATAGGCGTTCCAGGTTGGAATCGTAGCCGGCCGTGATGCCGATTCCTACCTTGTTTACCTGCGCCACCACCTCATGGATGTTCTGGGAGGCGGCATCAAAGGTGAAGGCCTGCTCTTTGACCTCCCCGTTAACATTTCCCTGCAGGGTGAAGGTAACCTCACCGGTCAAGCCGAACTGCTCCTCCAGGGTCTTGACGCTCCCGTCCTCATTGCGGCTGGCAGCCAGGGCTTCGGTACTGGACTTGGTCACTCCCGCCGCCAGGCTGTGCACGGTTATGCTGTATTCGCCCGCCGCGGCATTGCTGCCCGCAGTTGCCGTTAGTACATTGCTGTTGGAACTAAAGGCGCTTTTGGCCATAAAAGTGCCCTGCAGCTTCATATCTAAGACAGCGTTGCGCAGAGCCAGCAATCTGCTGTTGATGGTACGGTAGTCCTCCCGCTGCCACTCGAGGATCTGTCTCTGCTGGTAGCTCTTATCAACCCGCATGCGGTGCGCTCGCATCAGCTCGCTCACCATCTGGTCGATGTCCATACCGCTGGCCAGGCCGCTTATACGCAGTGGCATCTTACTTCCCCTCCCTTTTTACCTGTTTCACAATGTCGGCTATGCCCCGTGGGTTCAGCATTGCCTGCCGGTTTTCTTCCGAGACCGCCAGGTAGATCTCTTCGCGCAGTATGGAGAGCTCCCGGGGCGCCTCGATTCCCAGCTTAACCTTGTCTCCCTGTATCTCCACGACGGTGATCTTGACATCCTCGCCGATCATTATCGCTTCATTCAACTTCCTGGTCAGGATTAGCATCTTACAACCCCTGTCCCTGTGCCGCCGCAGCTTTCTGCTGCTTGGGGAAGATCCGGTGCTTGGTCCGGTAACGTGAATCGGCCGGTACATACTGCAACCCTTTTCTGGTCTTCGGGTTTACGATCACGGGTGCCATGAGGTTGGCAGTAGTATCCGTGAAATCCTGCGGAATGGTAAGCACCGTAAAAACGGCCAGTTCCTGTTGGCTGTTTTCTATCCCCAGGATCTTCGAAATCTCACGGCCTTCCTGGCTTTCGAGCGCTATCTCCAGCTCGTAATCGGGAAAGAAAACAAAAGGCACCGCCAGGACCAGGCACAGATCCGGATTCCTCACCGCGTGCAGGTAGTAGAAGGGACCCTCCCCCTCAATGGAGATGATGGCAAACTCCCGGTCATTCTCAAATCCGGGGATACCATGCGGGAAAGTGATCACCCGGGTTTCGTCTATTTCAATCTCACCAAGCTGGCTGCTCCTGATAATCATGGTTCCCTCCTAAGCACTAACATCCACTCTCCGGCCGATATACTCGATATCGATTAGCGGCTCCTGTCTCCAAAAAACCTTCACCCTGCCCCAATCCAAGTAGCCGTTTACCTGCCCATTCACCGGTTTTACTCCCACATCCCCCGGTACCAGTGCGACATCAAGGTCCTCAATGATCACGTCGATCTCCGGACGGTGTTCGGGTACGGCGGCTGCATCATACTCCTTCCACTGCTGCGAGTTCATTAATGCAATATCGGCTATGTCGATGCCCTTCTCTATGGCTCCCAGCATGTCACCCTCACGGGCTATGCGGGCGATGGTTTGCACTACTGCTGTCCGGGCCCGGCCGACAACATGGTGCAGAAAATCCATCAGCGGCCTGCGGTCCATGTCTATAAAGCACTGGGTCTGATCGATCTCGAGCTGCGGCAGTCTCTGTTCTATTTGCAGTTCCGGGGGGGTGATCTCCAGTTCCAGGCGGGGATGGCGGATCTTCATTTGAAAGGCCGGGTGCTTAATATCCAGGCCAATCAATCCAAACTGCTGATTAATCCTGAGATCCATAATCTCCCCCTCCCAACGGCCGGGTCAACCGTTGCCTAGCGCAGGAAATCCACCAGGCTCGGCATTATAATGCGGGCCCCGGCGGCCAGCGAAGCCCGGTACACGTTCTCCTGCATCTTAAGCTGCATTATGACCTCGGCCAAATCGGCATCCTGGTTCTTGGAAAGGAGTTCCTCGTAGTTGATGCTGGTGTTCTCCAGGCGGTTCTCCTGCAGATCCAGGCGGTTGACCTTGGCCCCGATAACTGCACGCTCCCGGGTTATGCTGTCCAGTCTCTCCTGGATTAGCCCCAGGTCCTGGTTCAGGGCTGCCACATCCTCATTTTCCAGATCCACGGCGATCTTCTCCAACAACTGGTAAATGCCGGGGTTGTCCGGGTCGCTATTAAAGAATACCTCCCTAATGGTTGAATTTATGGGTATCGTGGTCCCGACTCCGATCTCCAGGTACATCTCGCTGTCATTCCCGGTCCAGATCTTAGCGCCGGGCACCATGGGATCATCCTGCAGCGGGGCCTCAGTTATGTTGGTCCCCGCGAATATGTGTTTGGTGCCGAAAGTCGTGTTGGCTATTACCCCGATCTGCTCCTGCAGCTGCCGCATCTCGGCGGCAATCGCCTCGCGGGCGGCTGCCGAACTGGTGCCGTTGATGCCCTGGATGGTCAGTTCATTGGCGCGGTGCAGTATCTCGGTGACGTTGGCCAGCGCACTGTCGGTGCTGTTCAAGAAGTTGCGGGCCTCGGCGATCTTGCTGAGATACTCTCCGGCCTCGGTGATATAACTCGTATAACGCAGGGTGTTTACAATCCCGGACGGATCATCCGAAGGCCGGTTGATGTACTTGGTGGTTGACAGCCAAGTCTGAATCCGCTCCAGGCGGCGCAGGTTCTGGTTGAGATTGTAGTTCAGATTATTGGCCATCATAGAGTTGGTAACCCTCATACTATATGCCTCCTCATCTTCCTACCAGGCCCATGTTGTTGACGATAACGTTAATGGCCTCATCGATGGCGGTTATGAAACGCGCGGCCGCATTGTACGCGTGCTGGAACCTGATCATGTTGGTCATCTCCTCATCCAGGGAAACCCCGGCCGTTTCCTGGCGCTTTAATTCCAGTTGGTTCAAGAGGGTGCCCTGGTTCTCCACCATCCGGACTGCTTCCTGGGCCTTAACCCCAATATTGGAGACCTGTGAACCCCAATAATCATCAAAAGATACCGAGTTCAGATTAACGGAACGGCTGTGCTTGAGCTGGGCCAGCAGCAGGGCGTTGCTCCCGTCGCCAAAGTTAATAACAACGGGCGGGGCAGCGGAGCTGTCCCAGGTCGGGCTGCCGGCGGCGGCGATGTTCTTCACATCCGCTATAATTTGGGGATCCACACTGATCAGCTTGGCCCATTCTATGGTCGGGTCACTCGGATCAAGCTGGGTAAAGAAGTTCGTCCCATCAGCAATACTCGTCTGATTGTTCAGGCTGTATCCCTGCCTGTGGATCTCATTGGTATCAAGGATTATTGCCCGGGCCAGCTCATTGAGGGCCTCCATCAAGCGGGGAACCTCACGGCGATTCTGACCTAGTCTGGAGTTCTCGGCGGCCCCGCGGGCATCCAGCAGTCCCATCAGCTCGCCGGAAGTGATAGTCACCTCGACATCATCACTGTCGGCGGGTCGGCCGGTTACTGCGGTGCCGGGGTGGGACTCAGGATCCATGTCCCACACCACTTTGTACATACCCTCAGTATCCACGTTCAGCCCCAGGCTTACGGTCCGTCCTCCCATCAGCAGGGGTGAGCCGCCGATCAGGACGGTGGCCATCTCATTTGACTCAATGATTATCTGGGCATCTACCAGCAGCGATAGCTGGTCCAGGAGCAGGTCCCTGCGGTCAATCAGGTCATTGGGAGCCTGCTCGGAGAGGATGACAGCCTTGATCTGCCGGTTGATGTCAGCCAGCTGCTGGGCTATAGAATTGATCTCTTCCACCTTGGCCTTTACCTGGCTGTTAAGGTCCTGGCGCAGGGCGGTAAGCTGGTTGTACATGTGGTGAAAGGTATCCGCCACTGCCAGGCCGCGCTCCTTTACCACTTCCCTGACCGATTCGCTCTCCGGTGACTCCACCAGACCCTGCCAGGCCTCCCAGAGGCGATCGAGTACTGCACGCAGCCCCTGGTCGCCAGGTTCATTCAGGATCATCTCTATGGTGTTCAGGGTGGTCTGCATCGCTCCCCAGTAACCTGAGGCCTGGTTCTCATTCCTAATCTGCATATCTATGAACTCATCGCGCAGCCTGCGGATCTCGCCTACCATGACTCCGGTCCCGAACTGGCCGGGTCGGATATTGTACATGCTTGGAGCCGCATGAGGGGCGGTCGTCTGGATGGACGCCGCCTGCCGGGTATAGCCCGGGGTGTTGGCGTTGGCAACGTTATGGCCGGTTATATCAAGGGTTGCCTGATGGGTTACAATTGACCGGCGACCGATTTCCAGTCCCATGAAAGTTGAGCGCATGGCCTTTTCTCCTCACTTGATAAGATTAGACTCTCCGGTCCAGCACACTGCGGGTCGGGCTGTCTTCAACCGACCCGCCGGCGGAATAAGTTGTCTGCCGCTGCCGGGTCAAAAGGGCTTCCATGTTTTCTACATAAGCCAGAGACTGCTCCAGGAGAGCAGTATTATGCCGGTTCATATCCTTTAAACGCTCCAGATTCCCCGCCAGGTCTGCCAGTTCTTTTTCCAGCCGGGCCGCCTCTGACGGCGCCACCGTTCTGAGCCGGTCCAGCAGGGACGAAGCCGTCAGCCCTTCCTCGCCGAGCCCCAGGGCCCGCGCCAGAGCGCTGCTCTCCGCCAGACGTCCCGCCTCAGCTCTTTCCAGAGCATGTATGAGTTGATTCTCCCGGCGCATGATGTCAGTCAGTCCATCTATATCTTCCATGATTATCGCTTGTTTTTTGCTGTCGGCAAGACTAATCAGGTCTAGTATTACCTGGTTTCCCGCCAAAATGGATCCTACCAAACCATCAACATCTATTCCCATCTCAACCCGCTCCCGTTATACCAATCTGTCTACCAGGGTCCGGTAGATCATCTGCTCGGCCACATCGTCGGGGCTGACCTCGTAGACCCCGGTAGTGATGGCCTCCCGGAGTTCCTCCACCTTATCCTGGCGGATATCCTCGGCCAGGCGGGCAGCCTGAATGGCCTTCTGCATCAGTTTGCCCTCGCCCGAAATCGTAACGTTATCGGCCCTAAGCCGACCACCTTCGGTACGGGAACTCTGGTTGGGAAGTTTAAGCGTTTTGCCATAAACTTTTAACAGGCTCTGTACCTGGCTGCTTGAAATCTTCATAATCAAACCACCTTAATTCTGGCATAAGATATAGACAACAGGGAAACAACATCCGGGCCGCTGGAACCTGCGCTCTGGCAGCGAGGCAGTAAACGGACGGACCCACTGCCCGAACTCGGTTGGCCCTTGTTTCTCCTCATTTTATTCATCGCTCAAGTCGGAGAAAAAATTAACAGCCATCAAACACCAATATGGCTGTTTATAACCACAAATCGCCGATTTTCTTTAGAAAGCGCAATCCCGCGTTATTTGCCCTTCTTTTTGCTTACCCTGCTGTTCAAAATATGTATTTTATCCCGGTCCCGGCTGGGAGCAGGGGTTTCTCGCCGGGGGGTGTAGCTTGACATGGTCTGCTTCACCTCACGCTGCAACTCCTGCTGACAGCTTGTACAGTACGTTCCCTCGGTGATGCTCCGGCCGCAGCGTTCACACTCCAGGGTAATACTGGCCTGCAGGCCCTGGGATAGGAGCCGTCCATCCCGCAAGAAGCGCAGGATTGTCTGCTCCGCCACCCCGGTCGCCTCGGCGGTTTCGGTTATGGTGGCTCCGGGGTTTTCCCGGATATAACTCCGTACCACCTTAAACTCATCCTCCTCCTTGTCCAGGCACCGGGGGCAAAGATTCCTGCCCAGATACGAAAATACCCGTCCACACTGAGGACAATTCCGCAGTTGGGCCATTTATCACGCCTCCTTTCAGATTCGGCCGGTTACAATAGATCAAAACCAGCAACCTGCTAAAAGCCTTTTCCGGATGCCCAGGAAATTACGCCCACCCGGTTGGCCCCTGCTTTCAGCAGTGTGCGGGTGCATTCTTTAGCCGTAGAACCGGTAGTGTAAACATCGTCAACCAGCAAGATATTCTTGCCCTTCACCCGTTCCGGCTTATTTATTACAAAGGCGTTCATGAGATTCTTCTCCCGCATTTCTTTCGACAGTTCTCTCTGGGGAGAGGAGTCTTTGATCCGTAACAGGACATGAGGATCGTATCTAACCTTGAGGTCCCTGGCAATGCGGGATGCCAGCAGCTCGGACTGGTTGAATCCCCGTCTTAATAGACCCTCCCGGCTCATAGGCACCGGCACGACGAGGTTCAGCGGCCAGTAATCCCCATTTTCCCGGACCACACGGGCCATCATTTGTGCCATGCTCCACGCCAAAAACTTCTTCTCCATGAATTTGTACTGTTTTATGAGCTGGCGGTGGCAGCCCTGATACGGTCCTACCGCCCGGGCAATAGCAAAGGGGGGATCAACCTCCTGGCATTCGCTGCATAATGGCTGATCGTCAGCCAGAAACTTGCCGCACCGTGCACAGGTATTAAGTTTTTCTGTCGATTCTTTCATCTTATTCCGGCATTCGTCACACCATGGAGAATGGGTCCAATAATACCCCGGGCGACGGCAGAGACAGCAGGCCCTGCGGGGGAATAGGATATCAAGCAGGATATCGAGCATTATGTTTACCTCTGTACCCGGTTGTATCGTATTCTTTGATTTTCCAGGTATCCTCTTCTTTGGGCCTCCTCATTAAGCAGCCTGATCTTGCGTACTACCCCCTCCATCTCCCGTGTGATACGGGTACCGACAAACCAGACCTTACCGCCGGGATACGACTCCGACCAGCCGACGCGCCCTGCTAACTGCAAAAGGTACCCCTCATCGAAGATCTCGTTATCACTCCATAACACCACCATATTGGAATTGGGAGCCAGATCCCCCCGCCCGGTTAACCCGGTAGTAATCAGGATATTGGCCTCACCCCGAAAATATGCGTCAACCTTCTTAGCCCTCTCGGAATCATGGGCCCCGGTATATATGATTGGCCGCTCCTTAAGACCCTGGATATTCAGCCCCTCAAGCCGCGGTAACAGCAGTTCCCCTACACGCCGGGACAAATACCCGTTTGGCACCACCACCAGGACCTGGGCCTGGTCTTCTTCAATGCTTTCCCTTATCAGCTGAACCACCTTATCCAAAAGCTTATCTTCCAGGATAATATCCTTCTCCAGAACGACCCGGGGTATAACCAGCGGGTGACCGTGCTGGCGGATAGGAATCTGCACAACTTTAATCTCCCCGCGCTGAGCCCGCGCGTAAATATCCGGGGCCGGCGTAGGGGTCATGTATATCAGCTTGCCTTCGGTCTTTTTGGCGCGGCGCAGCGCGTTTATCAGTATGGGGTTGGCCCGGTAAGGAAAGGCATCACTCTCATCCAGTACGACCAGATCGAAGCTGTAATAATACTTGAGCGCGTGGTGGGTGGAAGCCAGGACTATATCGCTGTTTTTCGAATTATTGGAACGGGGTCTGCCGTAGCGTATCTCAACACTAACCCCGGGGAAAGCCCTCTCCAGCCTTGAAAACAGGTCATCAAGGACATCACGGCGGGGCACCCCAAAAAGCACCCGGCCCCCTCTTTTTAGGACCTCACGCACGGCCCCAAAAACAGTTTCCGGGCGGCCGGCACCGCAGGCCTCCCATACCAGGCATTCGTTAAGGCTGTCTTTGCGCACAAAGCGTGCCAGGGCTTCGAAGGCCTCGTACTGAGCCTGGCTGAAGGATATATCCAGATTGAGCCGGATGCTTGATACCAACTTCTCCTCCGGTCTGACCCGGGCAGGTGCGGCGTAAAGCGCTTCGCACGGTTTGGATTCGCCCAACATCAAGCACTCCCGGCAGTAATAGCACTCTTTCTGTCCCTCGTTACAGAAAGCCTTAACCACCCGATACTGCAGGCCGCAGCGGTTACAGGCCACAGCCCCGTTGGCCGTCCATTTTACGCTGGGAACCCTTACTACCTGCCCTTTAAGCGTCAACAGGTGAAGAATGGCCTCCAGGTCATCTACCTCCAATCCCTGTTCCTGGAGGAGACGCTGTATCTCGCGCAGGAACAAGATTTTCCCCTGCAGGATGAATTCGACTATATCTTCATACTGGTGGAGGGTGAAGTAGTCGACAGCCTCCCCTTCGCCCTTAAAGATGACGGGTTCATGTGCCAGGTAATCGTCTCCGTATCTTTCCAGCAGCTTTTTTACCTGTTTGAACTTGTGCCGCAGGATGGAGTGGGGATAATTTTTCGACCTTTTAATGAAAGGAATCTTCAGGTTGCGATAAGGTTTTCCGCTGCGCTCCGGCTGGTTGGAGAATACGGCCAGCAGGTACTCGCACAGGGCCAGGGGCAAAGGCGGCGAAATAAATGCCATGCCTTGATAGCCCTCGGTGTTTTGCAGGTAGGAAAAGTCAACCCGAGGAATGGCAGATATCCCCATCCGGTATTTGTCCGGACTCCAGGCCATATACAGGACATACCGTCTACAAGGCACAGCTCCCCCTCCCCCCATTTATATTTTCCTCCCGGTAAAATTAATTGTCAAATATTTTACATTATCTTATCCCTCGGGACAAACCGGGGTTGTCGTAATAGGAGAAGAATAGATACGGGAGACTTCCCCGCGAAGGAGACCGGACGGGGATGCCCGCCCAAAAGCGGTAATCTTTTCTCAGGACCGCCTGGTTGGCGAGCTGCTCCGCAACCCCCGGCTACCGGATGGTAAATCACCGGGATTTGAGCAGCCTACTCCAGCCGCCTCAGGCGAAATAATTGCCGGTCAGTTCAGCCAACGGGCTGGGAAGCCTTTCCCCTTCCCTGATCCCCGATTTACGCGCGTCCCCGGCCGCCATCTCCAGAACCGCGATGGACTGGAGCACAACCGGAGATACCCTCCAGGGCTTAAGTCCTTCAACCAGTTTCACGACTCGACCCTCGGAGTTCAGGAAAACAACATCAATGGCTGCCTGCATGAAGAAAGTATGTACGGAAGAACAGGGGTATATAAGCAGGGCTGTACCCGGGAGCGGTTTCCTGCCCATCCAACCGCGGAAACGCGACCAGAATCCCCTGGCGATCTCGACTTCTGTTATCTCAGCCGGTTTCAATGTCATGCACTGCCTCCTCAATCGGGTGGAATTATCATCGTTCCTTGTAGGCCGCATAGAATTGCGACGCGGTTCTCCTTTCAACCCCGGTTTCACTTGAAGGTATTGACCAACTGGATTAACGCCGGTCCCAACAGGATTACGAAAATGGCGGGAAAGATAAAAAATACCAGGGGTATCAGGATCTTGATCGGGGCCTTCTGGGCCTTTTCCTCAGCGCGCTGTCTCCGTTTTCCCCGAACCTGTTCCGCCTGTACCCGCAGGACATTGGCGATGCTGACTCCCAACTGGTCCGCCTGGATCAGCGAGCTGATAAATGTTGAAACATCATCCACTTCCACCCTTGCCGCCAGGTCTTTCAAGGCTTCGCGCCGGGGCTTGCCGAGTTTTATCTCATTAAGGGCCTGCTGGAACTCGTCGGATAATGGTCCCCTGATTTTCTCCACCACCTTCTGCAGGGCGGCGTCGAAACCCAGGCCTGCTTCCACACTTACGCTCAGCATATCCAGTATATCGGGAAGATCCTTCAGGATCCGGTTTTGGCGTTCGTTCTTCCAGGCGTTCAGCATTATGTCCGGCAACAGGTAGCCCATAAGCCCCAGAACTACAGCCGTGGTCACGTTTCCCATGAACAGGCCGGCCAGAGCCAGTACGCTCATTAAGGCATACTTGAGAACCACCAACCCCTCTGCATCCAGGCCGTAAGGCATGCCTGCGGCTACCAGTTTTTTTTGATAGACCCGTTTCCTCTCCGGTGAGGAGAAGCGTCGGCCCAGATACTGCAGGCGGTCCCACAGGGGGCGGATAACCCGCTGCGACAAGGGTTTGTTCAGGTGCTCGGTTACGGGATCCGGGTTTACATCCTCGGTGTACTCTTCCAGACGAGCTATCACCGCCGCCCGTTCTCCCCATATCTGCCCGCCCAGGGCCAGGCCCGCCGTAAACAGCGCGGCAAACACCAAGCCTGCCAGCAGGAGTTCCATTCCTTTCACCCTCTCATGTTGGTCGCTTCCAGATTAATAATCAATTTTTACCATCCTGGATATGATGAAGGCCCCCAGCAATTCGGAGCCAAAGGCGATACCCAGTAGTATGCATCCCAGGGAACTGTCCAGCATGGCCGACATATAACCGGGATTGATGATCAAGAGTATGAAAAGCAGTCCCACCGGCAGGAAACCGATCACCAGACCGCTGATGCGCCCCTGGGCGGTGAGGGTCTTAATTTCCCCTTTGATGCGGGCTCTTTCTCGGATGGTCCCGGCTATATTCTCCAGAATCTGCGCCAGGTTGCCCCCCGCCTGGCGCTGGATGAGCACAGCACTTATAACCATATCCAGGTCTTCACTGCCGACTCTGGTGCCCATATTCAACAGGGCTTCCTCGAGGTTGGCTCCCAGGTTTATCTCCCGCAAGGCAATCCCGAACTCTGCGGATATGGGAGGCGGCAATTCCCGGCATACAGTATCCATCGCCTGCTGAAAACTGAAACCGGCGCGCAGGGCGTTGGCCATAACCGTCAGAGCGTCGCCCAACTGCTGGTTGAGTTTGTGCCGCCTGCCGTCCATGCGGCTCTGCAGATACAGCTTGGGGATCACTGCCCCCAGGATGAGCACCAGCAGAGCCAGGGGCAGGTTAAACGTCAGAAACCAGACCAGGGGGGGCAGTACAAGAACCAGCCCGCCCCACAGAGTGAGGAACTCCTCGCCTTTAAGGGGAATTCCCGCCTGCAGCAAGTCGTACTGCAGCTTTTGGGTATAGGAATAGGAAGCGAATACGCGTGATACCCTCCCCAGGATCTGCCTGGGGTTTATCCGCGCTCTCTCCTCCTCGTCATCAAGTTGGTCCCGGCTTTTCAGGTAACTGCCCAGCCTCTCCTGGACCCGTTCCTCCTGCTTGAGCCCGCTGCTTACCGCCAGCACCAGCAATCCGGCAGTAAATCCGACCAGCAGTGATAATAGCAGTTCCACCAACCTCACCTCCGTTCTGGGGCCAAGGGTAATCCCTCGATGTGATCACATGGCGGGGTCAAAGATATCTGCCGGGATAAAAATGCCCTCCGCGGTTAATCTCTGCAGAAAGCGGGGGCGGATGCCGGTAGCCCGGTGCCTCCCCGCGACCTTTCCCCTGGTGTCCAAACCGGTCTGTTCATAGATGAAGATGTCCTGCAGCACCACCACGTCCCCCTCCATGCCCAACACCTCGGTGATATGCGTAATTTTCCGGCTGCCGTCCCGCAGGCGATTCTGGTGTACGATAAGATCGATAGCCGATGAGATCTGCTCCCGGATGGCCTTTACCGGCAAATCCATCCCCGCCATCAGGACCATGGTCTCCAGGCGAGAGAGCATATCGCGCGGGGAATTGGCGTGTCCGGTGGTCAGCGAGCCGTCATGCCCGGTGTTCATAGCCTGCAGCATGTCCAGGGCCTCACCGCCGCGAACCTCCCCCACCACAATGCGATCCGGCCGCATGCGCAGGGCGTTGCGCACCAGATCACGGATGGTTACCTCCCCCCGGCCTTCGATGTTCGGAGGGCGGGTCTCCATCGAGACTACGTGCTCCTGGTTCAGTTTAAGTTCTGCCGCATCCTCAATGGTTATAATGCGTTCATGGTGCGGCAGAAACGATGACAGCACATTCAGGGTGCTGGTCTTACCGGCACCGGTCCCTCCTGAGACTACAATATTCAGTCTGCCTTTGACGCAGGCCTCCAGCATCCGGGCCATAGCCGGGGTCAAGGTGCCGAATCTGATCAGGTCCTCGATGGTGAGGGGAACTGATGAAAACTTGCGGATGGTAACCACCGGGCCATTCAAGGCCAGCGGGGGAATAATGGCATTCACCCGGGAGCCGTCCGGGAGGCGGGCGTCGACCATCGGCATGCTCTCATCAAGCCTCCTGCCCAGGGGCGAGATGATCTTGTCCACTACATGAAGCACGTGTTGGTCATCCCGAAACCGGGTTGGCGTGAGCACCAGTTTTCCGTTCTTCTCCACGTAGACCTGGTGGGGTCCGTTGATCATGATCTCGGAGATATCATCCTGAGCCAGGTACGGCGATATCGGACCGTACCCCAGGATCTCGTCCGTAACCTGATCGATTATGCTGTCCCGCTCCACCCGGGACAGCATTACCGGCTCCCTCTCCAACTGCTCCTGGGACAAACGCTGGATCTCCTCCCGCACACGATAATCGCTGCCCTCACGGCCGGCAGCCATATCCCGAAAGAGGCTGGTATCCAGTTCCTTGATGATCTCGCGGTGCAGCGAATGAACAAGTTCCTGATGCTGGTAGGTGGCTTTCTTTTCCGGGACGGTTTTTCCGGGGCTTTCTACCAGAATTGTCTTCTCCGCTTCCAGGCGTTTCAGCAGGGAGATGGCCCTTCACCTACCTCTCCAACAACGCCAATTGTCCCCGGCGCCGACTGAAGATACCGCCCTTCTTGGGCACGCTGCTGTTCCTGGTAGTATTGCGGTCCAATCGCCCGATCAGGGGCAGCAGCGCATGGATACTCTTGGTCAGGGGAGAACCGGGTTCCATGATTACAAATGGTATCCCACGGTTGATGGAGGTCAAAACCAGCCGGGAGTCCTGGGAAAAGGTGGCATCAATGCGCATCTCCATTGAGCGTTCCACATCTTCATCCTCTATGCCGAACCCTCCCCCGGAGCGGTTCAGCACCAATTTTATCTTCGGCTGCAGGGAAAGGGTTTTGGCCAAATCCAGAGCACGTTTATTATCCTTGAGGGAAGGCAGGTCAGGGGTGACTACCATCAGTATCGAATCCGACTGGTCAAAAGCGGCCAGGGTGATATCGTTGAAAGCACAGGCGGTGTCAACCACGACATAACTATGAAAACCGGCCAGGCCCCGCAGGATTTTGTTGACTCCCTCCTCGTTGACCAACTCCGCCAGTTCCGGCCTGTTGGGGGCAGCCAGCACATTCACGCCGTTGCGTCCGTACAGGTACGTTTCGAGAAGGTCGCGATCAAATTCCTCGTTTTCCTGCATCAATTCAGCAATCGTACGCTTGGGATGGATGTTCATCATAACCGCCACATCCCCGAACTGCAGGTCCAGGTCCACCAGGGCCACCCGCTCCTCCGTGTGCTGGGCCAGGGCCACCGCCAGGTTCACCGCCAGGGTAGTCCTGCCGGCTCCGCCCTTGGCGCTGAAAAGGGTTATGATCTGCGGCTTGTGGGTGGAGACGGTCGCCTGAAGCGGGACCTGCTGTGCCTCCCAGCGTTTTTGATTGATCTCCACCACCCGCTTAATAGTAGATATAAGCTCATCGGCGGTAAACGGTTTGATCATGTATTCCCGCGCTCCGGCCATCATCGCTTTTTTCAGGTACTCCTGTTCTCCCTGCACGGAAATAACGATAACCGCAATCCGGGGAAAATGAATGGTCAGCATCTCGGTGGCTTTGATGCCGTCCATCACCGGCATATTAATGTCCATCAGCACCACATCCGGTGATGTCATTCTTGCCATTTCCAGGGTTTGCTCGCCATCAGCCGCTTCACCCACCACCTGAATTGACGGATCCAGTTCCAGAAGCATGCGGATATTTTCCCGGGTTTGTTTGATGTCATCGGCGATCAGTACCTTGATCTCTTGCATTATGCTACCTCCTCTATCACTGCGGCACGACCAGCAGCCTCGGCAGATCCACCGGCGGAACTGCAGGTTTCTCCTGGTCGCCTGGAGACCTGAGCATCAGCCGAATATCACCGCGCTCGGCGGCCAGGGTCAGTATCAGGGCCTGCTGCGGCTCCACCGCCAGGGTCAGGGTGTTGCCGTCCGTTCTCTCTTCATTTTCCGCCGATACTGGCAGGCTCTTGCCCACCGCCAGCACCTCCAAATCCTGCAGGGCCAGGGCGGTATAGGTCTTCACCGTTTCCTGTCCGCCGGGTCCGGCCGTGGGGATGTTGGCCGTCACCACGACATCGACCCGGTCTGAAGGTCTGATAAATCTCGATACCCCGGTTACCTCATCCACGGCGATGGAAATGGCCCGTTTCCCGGGAGGGACGGTATAGGACATCCGGCTCTGATTCCCGCTGTCCCCCAGCAACCGGGAGCTCAAAACCTGCTCACCCCCGGCAATGCTGCTGATAGCCACCTTGCCCACCACATCCTTCTTGTCCCCTACCGCACGGGGATGAACGTACTGGGAAGGAATACGGACCGCCTCCACGTCTCCCGGTCCAATCAGGGAATTCTCTTCAATATCACGGGTGGCCACCATCACCTGCTTCATACCCTGGGGTTCGTATCTCTTTTGTACTCCGATTATGAACTGGTAGAACAGCGCCGCCGCTGCCAGAGCAAACACCAGGGCCAGGATCCAGTACTTCTTGCTTCCTTTCATGCTGCCTCCTATTACTCCACCATCATCGTGCAAGAGGCGGAGAGCGGAAATGGATTAGGTAAGATATCATTCATGACCGGGGTTACCAGATCAAGGGTGTACTCCAGACTGACGGTCAGTGGATCTCCCCGGTTCCGCATTGTTTCGCCGGGTGAGATGTTAATCACCAGGCGGTCGGTACTTAAAAACGGGTTTTGCCCCGCTATCAAATCTCGGATCTCCTGGTCAGTATGTCCCACCACCCCAAAGCGGGCGGCGCTGCGGCTCAGGTTCTCCATGACCAGGTAGCTGCCGAACACCCGGCCGAACTCAATGGTGCCCATAACCAAAAGCAGCAACAGAGGAAGTATAATGGCCATTTCGACCAGAGACTGCCCCTGTTTGCTTCTGATTATCCCTCGCCACACCTGC